>JACCDO010815725.1_pt1 | contig 17586 bp, 19 predicted proteins | sample 7446101 | NCBI WGS metagenome assembly JACCDO01 (sample SAMN15323440, study PRJNA562643) | freshwater metagenome | isolation source: river surface water | place: USA:Blue River Watershed | collected 2017-08-16 | reverse complement strand
GTTTGTTAAAGAAAATGGCTAAAATGAAGTTTTCTTTATTCGCAGTAAAAGACAATACAAAGTAAACTTTTGCATTGCTCCTCAACTGCGGTCGTAGCTCAACTGGTTAGAGCACCCGCCTGTCACGCGGGAGGTTGCCGGTTCAAGTCCGGTCGACCGCGCAATTAGATGAACTAAAAATACCTTGTCTTTAAAGACAAGGTATTTTTAGTTCAGCAAGCAACCTGCGTTGCTTGCGTATCTAATTGCGAGTCGGAGACATGTTGCTTTAGCAACAGTCGAGACGGGGTCGACAGCACTTAGTAGATTTGGAACGCAGTGAACAAATATACTTAGTGACTGGTGACCAATTGATATAAAAGAACCCCTTTAGAGGGGTTCTTTTATTTTGCGCGATCGACCGGACTTGAAGACCTTGTGAGGTAGACTGGGAGTAAAGTGAACCAATGTACCCACAAGGTGTACAGAAACTGTAAGTTTCAAGATTCCGGTCGACCGGTAATATGCTCTCATCCATCATGCTACAATTTTCTATATGTTCACCAAACACCAATACGCTGTGATTGCATTTAGCGCACTCTATTTATTCCTTGGCGGTTTATACTTTATGCGTGACCTCAATCTTGAGTTCGTAATCTACGTGGCCGTCATTGTGGTTATCTTTGCCGGGGTTTTTAGCACGCTTCGCGCAACGCAATTTCCTGTCTGGATGCTCTGGCTGCTTTCAGTCTGGGGTCTAATGCATGTTGCCGGGGGGTTAGTTCAAACGGTTGACGGGGTGCTGTTTGCATACAAGATTTATCCGTTCATGGACTACGGTGGAGACTTCTATATTCTCAAGTATGACCAAGTGGTCCATATGTATCTTTACGCCTTGGTGGCACTTATGTCGTATCACGCGCTGCGCGTACCGCTCGGTGTTGCTCAAAAAACGTTTTTGGTAGCACTGGCTGCGTGTATGATTTCCCTTGGTATTAGCGGCATGAATGAAATCATGGAGTTCTTGATTGCGGTCACCGTTGAACGAAATGGGGTAGGGGGCTACGAGAATGCGATGCTCGACCTCATCTTTAACTTCAGCGGGGCGTTCTTAGCGGTCGCTACATATGCAGTCGTCGAAAAATTGAAACGTGCGTCATAGTGTATTAGCATAGTGTCGACCAGCCAAGATAGCTCAGTTGGTAGAGCAGGCGCATCGTAAGCGTCAGGTCGCCGGTTCAAGCCCGGCTCTTGGCTCATTGAGGGATACCTCTTGTTTTTACAAGGTTGGAACTTTACAAAAAGTTTGCTACGATACTGCCCAGCGTGTAAACACGCGCCATCTTAGCTCAGTTGGTAGAGCGCCGCCATGGTAAGGCGGAGGTCCCCAGTTCAATCCTGGGAGATGGCTCATATAAAAAACTCCCTTCATTGGGAGTTTTTTATATGAGCCATCTCCCGCGCATCTGTTTCGTAAGAAACAGGAGCAAGGATTGAAGCTGTTGCCAGCTAGATTATGAATGAAACATGCTGGGAGCATGTTTCATCGAAATAATATAGCGACAACGGGTACTGAAACTGTAAGTTTCAATTCCTGGGAGATGGCTGATTGTAAAAACCTTTCATTCGAATGAAAGGTTTTGTATTTTTGGTCGCACCGACACATACGCACGACAAGTCTAATTTTGCTATACTACCCATCATTATGGAAGAAACTACACAACGAATTGCTGCAATAGAAGCCGCAATGCTTGAACCCAACTTCTGGAATGATCCGCAGGCGGCTCAGGCCTTGATTAAGGAACTTCAGGAGCTGAAGGTGGTCGCCGAGGGTGGGGGGAAGTATGATCGAAACAATGCCGTTGTAACTATCGTGGCTGGGGCAGGTGGGGACGATGCAGAAGACTTCGCCCGGATGCTCGTTGAGATGTACCAGCGCTACACGGAAGGCCGAGGGTGGGGTACGGTCGTCATTGATAGCAATACCAATGAAGAGAACGGCTACCGTAACATTGTGTTTGAGGTGCAGGGTAAGGGGTCGTACGGTGAACTCCGCACTGAGTCAGGTGTACATCGTTTAGTACGTATCTCACCGTTTAATGCCAACGATAAGCGGCAGACATCTTTTGTATTGGTGGAAGTGTCGCCCGACATAGCCGACACCAAAGAAAGCGCCCTTCCCGAAGAGGATGTAGAAATTTCCTTCGCTCGTTCAGGTGGGGCAGGTGGACAGAATGTAAACAAGCGGGAGACTGCGGTACGTATCGTGCACAAGCCCACTAATATTTCCGTGCACGTCTCAAGTGAACGCTCGCAGTTACAAAATCGTGAAAAGGGGATGCAGCTCTTGGCTGGAAAAGTGTACACTTTTCTTGAAGCGCAGCGACAGCGAGAGCTTCAGGGCTTGTCTGTTGAAAAGACGCTCAAGATTGAGTGGGGGAGCCAAATTCGTTCCTACGTGCTCCATCCCTACCAAATGGTCAAAGATCATCGTACCAACACTGAGACCAGTAAGGTAGATGCGGTATTAAACGGTGACATACAACTATTTCTTGATGCAGCCAAGGAATAGGTAGGTCGGTGTGAGTTGTTTTTGGACACTACCCGTGAATTTTAGTACAATGTATAGCGTTATTGCCTATGATCTATTTCGACAAAGTATCGAAGCTCTATAATGGAGGAAACGCAATTGCACTTGAAGAGGTGACGTTCCAAGTTGCACCTAAAGAATTCGTTTCAATCGTGGGACACTCTGGTGCCGGAAAAACAACGCTCCTTAAAATGCTGATTGCTGAAGATACCCCAACGCATGGGCAGGTATTTTTTGAGTCGCTCGACGTACATCAGATTCCTCGACATAAGCTACCAAAGTACCGCCGAAAGATTGGTACGGTGTTCCAAGATTTCAAACTCCTACCGCATAAAACTGCCTACGAAAACATTGCTTTTGCCATGGAAGCTAATGGTCGGACTGATGACGAGATTGCTGAGAACGTTCCGCAAGCATTAGCGCTCGTTGATCTTGAAGATAAAATCTGGAATTTCCCAGGCGAGCTTTCTGGTGGTGAAAAGCAACGTGTGGCTATCGCTCGAGCGATTGTGAACCAGCCCGATATCATCATTGCCGACGAACCAACGGGCAACCTTGACCCAATTGCTACATACGAAGTGGTGCAGATACTGCGTAAGATTAACGACCTCGGAACGACCGTCATCATGACGACGCACAACAAGGGGGTAATCGATGAGCTTGGCCGTCGGGTGATTACAATGGATGGAGGACGCATTGTTCGTGACGACATGGAAGGTAAGTATGTCCTCTAAAAGTTAAAAGGGAAAATGAAAATCGCAAAGATTCAGCACCATAGTACAGATGATAGACACGCCTTGATTGGGTCCGTATTTTTGACTTTTACACTGTCGTTTTTACCTTTTCATTTTCTAATTTAAATTTTTATCATGTGGATTGCATTTAAACGAGTAGTACGAGCCGGATTTGTTGGTTTTTGGCGCAATGCGTTTGTGTCAGCTGCGTCTATTTTTGTCATGACTGTTGCGCTGTTTGTGATTGGCGCCACAATGATGGTTGACACGGTGCTCCAGGTCTCACTCAGTCAAATTCAGGATAAGGTAGATATCAACGTGTACTTCCTTACCACGGCACCACAGCCAGATATTGATGCCCTTCAGGCTGCCCTTGAGGCCTTGCCTGAGGTTGAGGAAGTTACCTTCACTTCGCGTGAGGACGCGCTTGCACAGTTCTCAGAAAAGCACCGCAATGACAGCACCATCATGCAGGGGCTTGAGGAGCTCGGCGATAACCCACTCGGTGCCTCATTGGCTATCCGTGCAAAAGATACTGCACAGTACGAAAGCATTGCCGCGTTCCTTAATGATCAGCAGGCAGCGGGGGATGCCCAGAACCCGTTCATCGACGAGGTGAATTTCAATAAGAACCAAGAAGCTATCACGACGCTCACCAAGATAATTGATGCCGTAGAACGGTCATCAACCATTGCTATGCTCATTCTCGTGTGTGCAGCAGTGGTGATTACCTTCAATACTATCCGCCTCGCTATCTACACGAGTCGCGAAGAAATTTCTGTCATGCGCTTGGTAGGGGCAAGCAACACGTTTATTCGTGGTCCATTCTTGCTCCAGGGTGTGATGTACGGGGTTATTTCAGGCGTGCTCGCACTCCTTATTATGTACCCGCTCGTGCTCTGGCTCGGTCCAGCAACGGAGACCTTCTTCCAGTTTAATATCTTTAATCACTTCGTCTCGGACTTCGGTCGCCTCTTCGGTACCTTGGTCGGTACAGGTGTGGCGCTCGGCATCGTTTCGAGTCTCCTAGCAACATCACGCTACTTACGGGTTTAATTCAACACACATGGCCACTTCTGCACGACCGAAGAAATCTACCGCCTCGAAGCATCCTAAATACATCTTTGTCGTCGGCGGCGTGATGAGTGGTGTCGGGAAGGGAGTCGCTTCATCTTCTATAGCTAAAATTCTGCAAGCCCGAGGCCTCACTGTTACAGCAATTAAAATTGATCCGTACATCAACGTCGACGCTGGTACGATGAACCCCACCGAGCACGGGGAGTGCTTTGTCTTGAAGGATGGTCTTGAGACTGACCAAGACATGGGGAACTATGAACGCTTTTTAAACGTTGATTTGCCAAGCGTGAACTACATGACGACTGGTAGTGTGTACCTTTCGGTGATTGAGAAGGAGCGCAATCTTGGCTACGGTGGCCGCAACGTGGAAGTAGTGCCTGATATCCCGCTTGAGGTAATTGCGCGCATTAAGAAAGCCGCGGCTCTGGCGGAGGCCGATGTGGTGTTGACTGAAATCGGCGGTACCGTTGGTGAGTACCAGAATGTTCTCTTTCTTGAGGCGGTCCGCATGCTTAAAACTGAGATGCCAGATAGTGTCGCAGTCGTCATGGTATCGTACCTGCCCGTACCTGGCTCTATTGGCGAGATGAAAACAAAGCCAACCCAGACAGCGGTCCGCATGCTCAATAGTGCGGGCGTGTTTGCCGACATTATCATTGCGCGTGGCCCACAGCCAATCGACCAGAAGCGCAAAGAGAAAATTGCGACGTTCTGTAACGTGCGGCCGGAGAATGTTATTTCAGCTCCTGATGTGCCGAGTATTTACGATATTCCTCTTTCGTTTGAAGAGGATAAGCTCTCGAGTCGATTGTGTACACTCTTGAACCTTCCCGCAAAAACAACGAGCGATTTAGCTGCCTGGAAAAAATTTGTCCGCTCATCAAAAGAGGCTAAAGCGTCAGTCAAGATTGCGGTGGTGGGGAAGTACTTCAGTTCAGGAGAATTTGTGCTCTCAGACGTGTACATCTCAGTACTTGAGGCCATTAAGTACTCCGCCTACAGCTTAGGTTTAAAGCCGGAAATTACCTACCTCTCTTCACATGATTTTACCGACGGTACTCGTTTGAAAGAGTTAAAGAAGTTTGATGGTGTGTTGGTGCCTGGGGGGTTTGGTAAGACAGGAATTGAAGGGAAGCTCAAAGTAATTGAGTACGTCCGCAAAAATAAGATTCCGTACTTCGGTATTTGCTACGGCATGCAGCTTGCCGTTCTTGAGTTTGCTACGAATATTCTTAAGCTTACCGATGCGAGTACTGAAGAGATTGACCCTAAAGCCAAAGACCTTGTCATAGGTGTGATGGAGAGCCAACGGGAGAAAATTGCGAAGGGAGAGATGGGTGGCTCAATGCGACTTGGTCAGTATCCGACCGTGCTCAAAAAGGGAAGTCTGGCCCAGAAGGCGTATAGGGCTTCAGAGATCCTTGAACGACACCGACACCGCTACGAGGTGAATCCACACTATGTAGAGCGCCTCGAGGCAAAGGGGATGCAGTTTACCGGGAAGTCACCAGATGGAACCCTGATGGAGGTAATGGAATTACCAAAAGAAGTTCACCCATTCTTTGTTGGGGTCCAGTACCACCCAGAGCTCCAGGCAAGACCCTTGGCTCCGCATCCTTTGTTTACGGCGTTTATTGCTTCGGCGTATGAAGCCCACCATCCACGATAGAAATGCGCTATACTAGAGATATATTAATTGATTAGACTGTACGTATGTTTCAAGGAAATTGGACCTGTAGTGGCTGTGGGGGAACAATTACGGAGTTACCGTTTGAGCCTCGTCGTACCGACGGCCTTATGTGTCGCGAGTGCCATAGTAAGTCTAAAGGCAGTGCTCCTGCGGCAGCCGGTGGTGATCGCCCGCGTGTAGAAGGAAACTGGCAGTGTGCCACCTGTGGCGCCGCCATCACCTCACTCCCATTCACCCCGCGTGATACCGGCAACCTCAAGTGCATCGATTGTTTCAAGAAGAGCAAGGCGTAACACAAAAGAGTTTATAAAAATTAGCCTCGTGGCCACAGGTCACGGGGCTGATTTTTTTGGTAGATTATGGTAGTCTATGGGCCACGTTACGAATTGGCGTGTAAAAATTGGGATATCGTCTAATGGTAGGACATCAGGTTTTGGTCCTGAGTATCGGGGTTCGAATCCCTGTATCCCAGCAATCGGCAGGCCGCAAGTGTGTAAACACTTGCGGCCTTTGCCGTTGCTCGGGATACAGGGATTCGAAAGACGGAGGCGGGGACCCTCTGGGTCGCCGAGTCGGGGTCGAGAGTACGTAGGATTTGGAGAGCGAAGCGATGAATAATCCTTAGTAACTCGTGACCGAATCCAGATTCGAAAGGCTCGCGACAACCTGTACAGCTCTTGTAAGGAGAGAAATTCCCTGTATCCCAGCAATCGGCAGGCCACAAAAACGTTCATTTTGTAAGAAACGGGCTCCTGGCACGTCAAAGGGGATATAGAACACTATATGAAGCACTACATTTACCAGCGCCTTTGGCTCCGTAAGACTGTCGGGATACTCCTCATTATTTTAGGTGTGGCTGGATTAATATTGCCGATTCTCCCTGGGGCAATATTTGCGGTGATTGGACTCGAATTCATTGGTGTCCGCTTAGCCTTTTTTGATCGCTTTTTTCCGCAGCGTGCAATAGCTACCGAGTAGTAAGCAATCGTAGCTCTGAACTTGGTTCAGCTGGATAATTCCCAGTACGTGCTTTGAGGTATAAAATTACTAGATGAAAGCGTCAACCGCGAAGCAGGTCAGGAAGTTTCAAGATATTCCTAATGTGGGTAGAGCCATGGAGCGCGATTTTCGTGCGCTCGGACTCACGCAGCCAGCTGATTTAATAAATAAGAATCCCCTGCAGTTGTATAAGAAAATCTGCACGTTACGCGGCAAGCGCCAAGATCCGTGTGTACTCGATACCTACTTAGCGGTGGTTGATTTTATGAATGGCGCACCAGCGCGACCGTGGTTCTACTACACCAAAAATCGTAAACGTGAGTATCCTGATGTCTAACCAGTTCAATCCCTGCGAAGCGTGTCGCCGAGGCTTAGTTACTTTCTATACGCAAAACTAGATTGTATTGCTATACTCAGCTTATGCAAAAACTTCCAAAACTTAAGGCTGGTGACAAGGTAGCGATTCTTTCGCCCAGTTTTGCGGCGCCAGGACGATTTCCCGCGGTGTTTGCGCTTGGCCTCGAGCGGTTACGGACCGAGTTTAATTTAGAGCCAGTTCTCTATCCAACAACGGCAAAGCTTGGTGCTTCTGCAGAAGAGCGATCGGCTGACCTGGTTGCTGCCTTTAAAGATCCTGAAGTAAAGGCGGTTATTGCTTCCATTGGAGGTGATGATCAAGTAACGTACATCAAAAATCTTCCAGCTGAACCGTTCGTCCACAACCCAAAGCCTTTTTTCGGGTACAGTGATAACTCGCATCTTTGTAACTTTCTATTCCTCCAGGGTATTCCTTCATACTATGGTGGTTCAATTTTTACGCAGTACGCTATGCAAGGAGAAATGGATGTGTATTCCGTAGCACATATCAAGTGTGCGTTATTTGAGGAGGGGGAGTTTGAGCTCGTGGCCTCAGAAACTTATACCGACCAAGGACTTGATTGGGATGATGCAGCTAACCTCAAACGTACACGCCAACACTGGCCAAATCCCGGACATCAGTTTGACGGCCACAGCGATGGTGTAGGTCTATTGTGGGGTGGGTGTATTGAATCGGTTGATGAAATGCTGCGTCATGGCGTGCCAATTCCATCGCTTGAGCAATTTAACGATATCGTACTTATGCTTGAGAGCTCTGAAGAACTTCCTTCGGCAGATTATGTCTTTCGAGTGTTTCGGGCGCTCGGTGAGCGGGGGATATTGGCACGTGTGAAGGGTGTGCTTATTGGTCGAGCGAAAGCGTGGGAATTTGACAAGCCGCACACAGTTGAAGAAAAAGAGGTGTACCGAAAAGAACAGTATGGAGCAATTGTGCGCGCCGTTCGGGCGTACAACTCCGAGATTCCCATTATTCAAAATATGAATTTCGGTCACACTGACCCGCAAGTACCGATGCCATATGGTCGGAGGGTTCGGATTGAAGCTGAAGCGAAACGCGTGTTCGCAACATTCTAAGACTATGACACCGCAAAAAAATAACCCACTCCATGGTATTACTTTGAAGACACAGGTAGAAGAGCTCGTGGCCAAGTACGGTTGGGAAGGGCTCGGCAAGCAAATCCGGATTAAGTGTTTTACCGAGAAGCCGAGCGTCAATTCAAGCCTGGCGTTTTTGCGTAAAACACCCTGGGCTCGCGAAAAGGTTGAGGCGTACTACGTCTGGACGTTTTTTACCAGAGATGGCGTGCGGAAGAAGTAGTGTCGTTATTTGGTATACTACACACATGTCAAAACAAAATCTCGTTGTAAGCATTGTACTTGCACTCGTTGCTATAGCGCTCGGCGTAGGAGTTAGTGTTTTTCTAGCAGCGACACCAGTTGCAGCTCCGGCAGGTGACGTTGTGGCACCAATTGTTGCGGATGTGGCAGAGGAAACGATTCCTATTACAGAAGTTCCAAGTACTGGTGTACCGCTCCCACCTGAACCGCTCCTCATGTCGCTCTCAATGAAAACTTGGGAATGGCAAGAGACGAGCTTAAATGATGGAACGACAGTAGTACCCGACAAGGCGGGGGTATTCTCCGTGACGTTCAATGCTGATGGTACGTTTGGGGCAACGACTGATTGCAATAGTGTCGGCGGCAACTACACCACTGATGGCTCACTCCTGACGTTTACGGAAATGATGAGTACTGAAATGTACTGCGAGGGTTCGAAAGAGGCAGACTTTGTTGGGTACCTGAGTACTACTTCTGGGTATCACTTTACGACACGTGGCGAACTCATCCTTGATCTCAAGTTTGATAGTGGCTCAGTTGTGCTGCGCTAGGGTAATATTGACATACATATAATCTGTTGTACCGCAGCTTACTATGTAACGAAACGTAGCGAACAAGGCATAATAACGGTGTAGCGCACCTTGTGCATCTACGTTTTTTTCACGTAACTTTATATCTATGATGGCAAAACTTCAGCTGAAAACATCCCTGCTCGTGCTCTTAGTGCTCGCGAGTTTGGCTGTGGCTGTACCAGCGTTTGCTGCCGTGGTCTTTACTGACGGCTTCGAAACGCAGAACTTTAGCAAATGGACGAGTGTTGACTCGGGTGCACTCGGGACCTGGAAGATTGATAAGTCGCGCTTTACTGGAAAGTACAGTGCGCTCGTTGTTGGTCCAACCGGTGTCACCGATGATGCGTTGGTGAAGACACTGCGAACAGATTTGTACGGAGAAACCACACTTCGGTTTATGTACAAAGCTTCTGGTCTCGATTGGAAATCAAACGGGGAAATCGATCGGTACTTCGTTGAGTATTCAACTGATGGTAGTACCTGGGTTACCCTCACTGAGGTGAATGCAAAAACACAGTTTAGTGCGAGTGGATGGAATGAAGCCGTCTTTGCGGTACCGAGCGTTCCGTCACTCTCAGTGCGATTCCGTGCGGCACTCAGTGATTCGGGTGACCGGGTATGGATTGACGATGTGCGAATCGACGGTGTACCAACAGAAAATACTGCTGTGCGCTGCCAGGACCGCCTCGATAACGATGCCGATGGTCTCACTGATATCGCGGATCCAGACTGTGCTACGTTTTACCATGAGTTGCAGGTGGCCGTCATTGGTGCCGGTACCGTAACTTCAACACCGGCGGGTATTACATGTGGTCTTGATTGCGTTGAATCATTCTTTCACCAAACCGTAGTGACGCTTAAAGCGACCTTTGCTCGAGGGACTACATTCCTTGGATGGACCGGTTCGTGTACTGGTACAGCAGACTGCGAAGTGACAATGACTGCCGATACAGCAGTATCAGCGACATTTGCCGCTTCAACAGCGTTCGTTTTGACCACGACAAATGATGGCCTCGGTCAAGGAACCATTGCTGCTTCTAGCCTCGGATTGTCATGTGTTGGTACCTGTGAGACAGCGGTCTACGCTGGTGAAACGCATACACTAACTGCCACACCAATTGTTGGGTACACCTTCACTGGCTGGAGTGGTGCATGTACTGGTACAGCACCATGTGAGCTTACGATTACCGAAAACACATCAGTGACTGCCCACTACGAGGCGCTCGCTGCTGGTGTATGCGGTGATGGTGTAGTTGCCTTCAACGAGACCTGCGACGACGGGAACACGACAGCTGGAGATGGTTGTTCGGTGACCTGTGCGATTGAAGGCGGATACGCGTGTATCAATAGCCCAACCGCGCCAAGTCAGTGCTATTGGGATGAAATTTGTCCTCCTGGTACCACCTTTGTTTCGCCAAATGGCTGGTACGGCGTCTGCATGTAATTATGCACACGTTGTAACAAAAAACACCGCTCTGGCGGTGTTTTTTGTTGTTCAGTACTCCGGTGTACATAGTTGTTAGTATACTAATTATAATTAAGAACTATAATTGTATGTATGAAATCGCTTGAGACATTTGAACTTGTTTTTGGTAAGGGTACTATTTCGGCAGTTATTTCTCTAACCCTCGCATTATTGTGTTTGCTCGGTGTGCTGTCATTTTATTTTCCAACGTACCTGACTACCCCAGAGCTGCGTGCAGTGTACTCAGAGTCATTTGCACGAGGATTACTGTTTGTAGGTATTGCGGTGTCTGCACTTTTTGCAATGCTGAACGTTATTCTCAGTAAAAGAGTCGTGGTTGCTTGTATATCATTTATTATGCTCATGTTCACTGTGCTTCTTGGTGGCTATGCTGCACCAGTCGGTGTTATTAGTGAAACCAGCGTCTACTTTGGTTTTGATTTTTTTATACTCAATCTTTTGCTCTTTGCTTTCATATTCATTTTCATAGAGAAAATGTTCGGTCACAAAAAAGATCAGCGTATATTCAGGCGAGAATGGCAGACCGATGTGCTCTATTTTACATTCAACCATATTTTGATTGGAATCTTTTTAGTGGTCGTCAATAGTTTTGTTGCACAATTTCACTTTGCAATGAGTGCGACGGTACAGACGTTTATTCAATCGTTACACTTTATTGTTCAGTTTGTACTCGTGATGCTTGTAGCTGACGTGGTGCAATATTGGTCACATCGGGCGTACCATGAAATTCCGTTTCTTTGGAAGTTTCATGCAGTTCATCACAGTAGTGAGGAAATGGACTGGATTGCTGGTTCTCGGGTACACGTAGTTGAGCTTCTTATGACGCGTGCGCTAATCTTGTTGCCGTTAGTGCTCCTTGGGTTTGATCAGGCGGTCGTGAATGGCTATATTGCATTCGTAGCGTTTCAGGCGGTGTTTGATCATGCGAATGTATCAGTAAATCCTGGCTTATTTAAGTACGTGTTTGTGACACCAAATTTTCACCACTGGCATCATAGTCAAGATAGGGAGGCGCTTGATAAAAACTACGCTGCCCATTTTTCATTTCTTGACTACATTTTTGGTACAGCTGTTGACTCACAAAAAATGTGGCCAGAGAAATACGGCGTGCTCGGAGGTTATGTACCTCAGGGCTTTGTACGTCAATTCATGTTTCCGTTTGTAGCTAATATCAAGCAAGTTAAGGGAAAAGTGTTTGGGCGGGTAAATCGTAACAACAACGATGATACCTAGCTCCAGAGTGTCATTCATGCACGCTACGCTTAAGAAGTATTTTGGCTACGACGACTTTCGGCCACTCCAGAAAGAAATTATCGAGAAGGTGGTGGCGGGGGAGGACTGCGTGGTGCTGATGCCGACCGGTGGCGGCAAGTCACTCTGCTTTCAGTTACCGGCACTGCTACTTGATGGTGTAACGGTTGTGGTCTCACCACTTATTTCGCTCATGAAAGACCAGGTTGACGCCTTGGTGCAAAACGGCATTAGCGCAGCGCTCATCAATAGCTCGCAAACTGCCGCCGAAAACGCTGCGATACTTGAGCAAACCAAACAAGGTGAGATTACCATTCTCTACGTTGCACCAGAGCGGTTGGCGCTTTCGTACTTCATGGACGTACTCCATGCGCTCCCGGTACGCCTCTTTGCCATTGATGAGGCGCACTGTATTTCGGAATGGGGACATGACTTTCGACCGGACTACCGAAGCCTGCGGGTACTTCGAAGTGAGTTTCCGACGGTGCCAATAATTGCTCTGACGGCTACTGCTACTGAAAAAGTACGAGCTGACATTGTGCGACAGCTCAATCTTCCAAACCCGCACGTGTTTACCTCGAGTTTTAATCGAGAAAACTTGACGTACGAAGTGCTGCCAAAGAAGGATGCCTTTGCAACCATTCTGTCACTGCTCGCTACGTGTCCGGACGAGAGTGCAATAATTTACTGCTTTTCACGTAAGGATACTGAGACAATCGTTGGCAAGCTCAAGAAGCTTGGGTACAAGGCGGGAGCGTACCATGCTGGATTATCGGCGGAGACACGCCAGAAAAACCAAGAACAATTTATCCGTGACAAGATTCAAATCATGGTGGCGACGATTGCGTTTGGGATGGGGATCGATAAGCCAGACGTACGCTTAGTGATACACCACAGCCTGCCGAAATCAGTCGAAGGGTACTACCAGGAAACTGGCCGAGCTGGTCGTGATGGGTTGCCTGCGCGGTGTGTGTTGCTGTTCTCAAACGCAGATACCTATAAGCATAGCTACTTCATTCGACAAATCGCTGACGAAGTAGAGAAGGAGCAGGTGCAGTACAACCTTGATCAGTCAGTTGCCTACGGAACGCTCAGTTCGTGCCGTCGCAAGTTTTTACTCGCGTATTTTAATGAAGTATTCACGAGCGAGAACTGCGGTTCGTGTGACCGGTGCGTGACGCCAGCACCGCTTCCTGTAGTGAAGCCAGTGAGGACAACGGCCCCTACTACCGCAACGAGCCAATCCCGTATCGGTATACACTACGACACGTCACTCTTTGAAGTGCTGCGACAGGTGCGCACCAGCGAGGCTGCGCGACTTCGAGTGCCGCCATATATTATTTTTGGTGATAAAGCGCTCCGTGAGATGGCAACAGTTAAGCCGCAAACTGACGCCGCCTTTCTCGAGATTAATGGGGTTGGGCAAAAAAAGTTGGTGCAATTTGGCAAGCTATTTATGGAGGCAATAGCCGCGCATGAAGCTGTGTCTGTGTAGTTGTTGGACTACGAAGTGTGGTGTTTACAAGGAGGGTAATGGTGTTCTGTAATATACCAAGGTACCTGACGGCTATAGCAGTAGAGGCTTAGCATGTAAGTCGTTCTACCGTTACTCCTTCATTACATCGTTATGATTACCACACACATGATGACCGGCCTAAACGTACTCACGGGTAGCCTTGCGGTACTTGTGCTGCTTGGAATGGCAGTTACGCCAGTCCCAGCTTCAGCAGCCCTCTTTGGATTTGTTGATACCTCAGGATACCTACGCACAGTTGAGGCGACCAGCTGGCAAACCGCTATCGTGACTGCGTCAAACATTCACATGCATAGTGGCGTTATGCTGATGAATTCAGCAGCTCGCCTTGATTTGGTTGGTGAACGTATTTAACACCAACTGATACACTTGTTCTTTTTCGAAAAAACACTCGTACGGGTGTTTTTTCGTAGGGACGGGGAATGGCTTCGTCCTTGTACAGTATGATAAATAGTGGTATGGTTTTGGCCGAACGAAATGTTCATTGAAACCTTGAGAAGAGGAGGTGCACATGCACCGTAGACTGTTTCTGGCACCTATTCTCGGTGCCGCCTTTGCTTCCCCTGTATGGGCGGCTGGAGGCACGCCGGCAACAGAAAGCCTGACCACATCACTGTGGGGCTGGCTATCGATTGCTATCTTCTGTGTCGGATACATCTTTGTGGTGGTCGAAGAAAAGACTCACCTCAAGAAATCGATTCCGATGATGATCGTGGCTGGTGTCATCTGGACACTGATTGCCATCGCGTATCGCCTTCAAGGCGATATGGAGACGGCTGGCGCAAGCCTTGAGCACGCCATCATGGAATACGGCATGTTGCTCTTGTTTCTGCTGTCGGCTATGGCGTACGTGAACACGCTCCAAGAACGGAACGTGTTTGAGGTGATTCGCTTTAAGCTGCTTTCGGCTGGACTTTCGCAGCGGGCGCTCTTTTGGGCGACGGGTACGGCGGCATTCTTTTTGTCGCCGGTCCTCGATAACCTCACCACGGCGCTCGTCATGTGCAGTGTGGCGGTTGCGGTTGGTGCCGGTAACCCCCGGTTTGTTGGCTTGGCCGCTATCAACATCGTTATTGCTGCAAACGCCGGCGGTGCGTATAGCCCGTTTGGTGACATTACGACACTGATGGTGTGGCAGGCAGGGAAGGCGGAGTTCTTCGAATTCTTCTCGATTTTCTTGCCCTCACTGACCAACTGGTTGGTTCCAGCATTCTGCATGTCCCTCGCAGTTCGTTCCTCGAACGTGAAGGCGTACAACGAGCCGGTTTCACTGAAAGAGGGTGCTGTGCCAATCATGGCCCTGTTTGCAGTGACGATTGCCTTGGCAGTTTTGGCCCACCAGCTGTTTCATATCCCGTCGGCGATGGGAATGATGCTGGGGCTCGGGCTGTTGAAGCTCTATGGGTACTTCCTGACACAGCGTGAACATCACTCGTTTCAGGAAGCTGCTGTGCCAGCTGGTCTCGATAGTCAGGTGGTCCTCAGTGAATGGAAGCCCCGGCATAAGCCGTTTGACACCTTCGTGAGTGTGAAGCGCGCGGAGTGGGATACGCTCCTGTTTTTCTTTGGGGTACTGATGTCGGTGGCTGGTTTGGCTCAGCTGGGCTACCTGGCGCAGGTGTCGGAACTGTCTTATGGTGGTCTCGGTGATACGCAGACCAACGTGTTGATTGGATTTTTGTCGGCCATTGTCGACAACATTCCCGTGATGTACGCGGTCCTCCAAATGTCACCTGAGATGTCACATGGGCAATGGCTCCTCGTTACTCTGACGGCCGGCACCGGTGGTTCGCTCCTCTCGGTCGGCTCAGCCGCTGGTGTGGCGCTCATGGGGTTTGCCAAAGTGGCTGATGCCAATGGTAAAAAGGTGGATGCGTATACGTTCTTTGGACACCTGAAGTGGACGCCGGTTATCCTGCTTGGGTACCTCGCATCCATTCAGGTCCACATCTGGCTGCATCCCGATGTGACGCCGCTCTGGTGATCGCATACTGTACGCCGCTCCAACTCTGGAGCGGCTTTTTCTGTAGCTATTGGTACTCTGCTGCTTACTCGGTATGATTAGGGTATGCGTTTCTTAGAATTGTACAGCCGCTTTGCAATTAGCATTTTTAGCAAAAAAATGTGGCCGCTCCATGTGGGAGGTATTATCAGTACTGCGGGTTTGGCATACAGTGGGTTTGACTGGGCATACTTAGTATTTGTGCTCCATGCAGTACCGTATGGATTGCTACTGACAGCAGATTTACTTGGGTTCATTATTCCCGTGTTCCTGCCCCTCACGTTGTGGGGTGTGGCATTGGTGCGAAGGACCGCGCTCTGGCGTACCTTGGCTGCTGCAACAAGCTACGCAGTCATTCTCGGCTTTAGTCTCTCAGTTATTTTGAAAGCCTTTACTGGGCGCACGTCGCCACCGCATTTCCATCATGGAGAAATTATGGGTGCACTCTTCGACAATAGTCGCGCATTCAACTTCGGCTTTATGAATGAACATGTCATCGGCGGCTGGCCATCGTCGCATACAACCATTGCGTTTGCCCTAGCCACCACGCTGTCCCTGCTTTTGCCGCCACGTTTCTATGTGCGCGCCATACTCTTTTCTGTCGCTCTTTTTATTGGGGTAGGGGTGACGTTTGGGTACCACTGGGTATCTGAATTTGTTGCAGGAGCGTGTTTAGGGGTAGCGATTGGGCTGGTAGTAGGGAAGCACTATCGCGGGTAAGTTGAAGTGTTTGATGTGCGTGGTATGCTACCATCACCTATGGAAGCTACTGTGCACAATGCGGTACATTCGTATCGACAGAAACATGCCCTCACGCAGGAAGCTTTGGCTGAGCAGGTTGGAGTGACGCGCCAAACGATTATTGCAATTGAGAAAGGAAACTACACACCGTCAGTAGCGTTGGCACTTAAGCTGGCAGCAGTATTTGCGGTGTCGGTTGAACAATTATTTTCACTTTCACATGACTAAAACATATTTTCATAGTGGTGTAGCAGTGGTACTCACGTTTTTGCTATTGGTCTTAGCTGATCTCGTTCCATTCTGGATGCCGATGATGGGGCAGATGGTAGCGCTCCTTATGGTGGTCATACTCTTAGTGCTGTGGGCTGGTTTTGTACTGCAGGAGCAGGCGCAGGATGAACGGGAGGTTCTCTTAAAGATGCATGCGGGTCGCGTAGCGTATCTCTCAGGGCTAGGCTTTCTTATGCTCGCGCTGGTAGTGCAGGGGATTAACCATGCGATTGATCCCTGGATTGCCGGAGCACTCGCGGTGATGGTTGTGTCAAAATTGGCCACACGGCTATATCTTGAATAGGGACATGCGTCACCAGGGTGTGTATAGTCAACTTTACATGCTGTGTAAAGTTGACTATACTTTGATGTATAACCAATAAATAATTGTTTTGTATGTCAAAAGCTGTACTGGGAGTAGTTGGAGTGGGTGTATTGGTCGTTAGTGGGTGGTATCTCACCTCTATGGGTAGTGAAAAAGAGGCACAGATGGCAGCCGAAAAAGCAGCTATGGAGGAGCAGGCTATGATGGAAAAGAAGGAGATGGAAGCCAAAGCAATGATGGAGAAGGATGAAGCGATGGTGAAAGATGAGGGTATGACTGATAAGGTTGACACAATGGGTGCAACTGAAGAAGTAGATACAATGAAGAAAGACGAGATGATGAAGGATGAAGCAACGGTAGGGGCGTACCTTCCATACGAAGCGAGTAAGCTTGCAATGGCAAATGATGGGGATGTAGTTTTATTTTTTCGAGCAAGTTGGTGTCCAAGCTGCCGCGCGCTCGATGGTGACATTAAGGCTAGTCTCAGTGACATCCCAGCTGGTGTAACTATTCTTGACGTTGATTACGACACAGCGACAGCACTCAAGCAAAAGTATGGGGTCACGACCCAGCACACACTTGTGCAGGTGGCGGCTGATGGCAGCATGATTGCGAAGTGG
>JACCDO011274330.1_pt1 | contig 17591 bp, 10 predicted proteins | sample 7446101 | NCBI WGS metagenome assembly JACCDO01 (sample SAMN15323440, study PRJNA562643) | freshwater metagenome | isolation source: river surface water | place: USA:Blue River Watershed | collected 2017-08-16 | reverse complement strand
TATAGTAGTATGGATAAAAAGGAAAAAACAAATGGTTCAAAATCTTTTATGTTTTATCCAGACCTAACAGATCCACATTTTTATGAAAAAATATATTTAAAAAAAGAATTCCGTGATTATGAACAGATTGAACAACCTGATTATTCATCTTCACAAGTACAATCTGGAGATATTTATTCAAAACATTCTAAGTATGCAGGTATTAAATTAACACCTTTCCAAAGTTTTGTAAGAAACTATATTAACCCTGATACTCCCTATAATGGTGTTCTAATATTTCACGGAGTTGGTGTAGGTAAAACTTGTGCTGCTATTTCTATTGCAGAAGGTTTCAAACAAACTTTAAGAAACTTTAATAAAAAAATATTGATTCTTTCAAATTTACACGAAAATTTCAGGAAAACCATATTCGATTTTAAAAAAGAAGCCAAAAAAAAAAATCCTGAAGAGATTGTTCAATGTACTGGTAGTACTTACCAACTTGGTCGTGAAAGTTCTTACCTAACACATTCGCAAAAAGTGAAAGAGATTAAAAAAATTATTAAATCTTATTATCAGTTTTTTGGATACACTCAATTTGCCAATTATATTGTAAATCATACGGGTGGTTGGGATGGAAGTGATGAACAAATTTCAGATCAAATTAAAAAATATATATCTAAAGAATTTGACGATAGAGTGATTATTATTGATGAAATTCAGAACATTAAAACAGATAAGAAAAAAGAATATACCCGTATGGTTCAGCCTATCTTAGAAGCAATCGTTAAATATGCTAAAAATGTAAAACTTGTTTTGATGAGTGCAACACCAATGTATGATAGACCTGATGAAATCATTTTCTATATAAATCTTTTGTTAGTAAATGATGGACGACCCAAACTAGATAAAAATAAAATTTTCAATGCTAAAACTGGAAGTTTATTACCTGGTGCTGAAGATATCCTTAGAGATTTATTTAGAGGTTATGTTAGTTTTGTTAGAGGAGAAAAACCTTTTATTTTTCCTTTCCGATTTTATCCTCCAAATGCAATCATTCCCAAAATGAATTTTACAATGAGTGGTTTGAGAATAGAAGACAACAAAAAAATGAAATATACTCCAGTCATACCTTGTCCAATGAAGTCTGTTCAAGAAAACACATATATCCATTATTTTAATAAAAAAGTGAAAGAAGGAAAAGTGAAAAAAGAGTATGATGATAGAAACTTAGCAGCAGAAGAAGAAGAAGAGATTGAAAATATTGAATCTTTTACAGACAATGAAGATTTACAAAAAAAAGAAGAAGATAATATAAATAATAATAAAGATGGTTCAAATAAAGATAAAGATGGTTCAAATAAAGATAAAAAAGTAAAAAAATCTATTGAAAAGCAGAAGTCAAAATCCTCAAAAAAACTTTCCAATAACTCTGAACTAGTAGTTAAACCATTAAATAAAGTACAAAACCTACGTTTAAACGAGAATGAACTTAAAGGAATGAGTGTTTTAAATGATTTAATCAAAATTTCCAATATTGTTTTTCCTGTTGCTGATATAAACAATAAAAATGAAAACGTTATTAGTCCTATCGGAAGTTTCGCCAAATCTGCTATAGATACAGAGACAGATAACGGTATGGGAGGATATTATAGAACAACAAAATTAATTGGAGGCAGAAAAAAAATAAAATATTGTTATCAATCACACGCAATATTTAATAAAGATACTGCTAAAGAATGTCCTTTTGCAGATGAACAGTATTTAGGTGATTTTTCAACAAAATTCAGTGATGTTTTACAAACAATAAAGAAATCGAAAGGTCTTATCTTTGTATATTCTCAGTTTATTGAATGGGGTGCTCTTCCATTTGCTTTGATGTTAGAACAAAACGGTTTTGATAGGGAATGCACAGATGGTGAAGAAGACCTTTTAGATTATCATGCCAATAAGTTAAAAAAAGGAGGTAAAAGAAGACAGATATGTTATTGGTGTAGTCAAGAGGCTAGTGCTGCTGTTCATCATAATGAAGATTTAAAAGATTACCATACTTTTCGTCGTGCAAAGTATATTTTATATTTTGGAGAAACAAAAGATATTATTAAGATTACAAGAGACAAAGCGGTTGAAAAATTTTGCAGTCCAAACAATATGCGTGGAGAAGAGATTAAAGTTTTTATTGGTACTAAAGCAGTAAGTGAAGGTTTAGATTTCAGTAGAGTTCGTCAGATTCATATATTGGACCCTTGGTATAACTTGTCCAGACACGAACAGATTATTGGACGTGGTATAAGATTTAAGAGTCATATTGAATTGAAAAAAGAAGAGAGAAATGTTGAAATTTTTCAATATGCAGCCATTTTAGACCCATCATCTAAGTCAAGAAAAGGTCCTACTCTTCGTCTTGGTAAAATGAATATTGAAGATGATAGTAAAGCAAAGAAGAAGGGAGTTAGTGATTCTGATAAAAAAGTTGTTAAAAGGAAATCTAAAAAGAAGTTGCTTGAAGAAGGAAAACAGATTGATATGTTTATTAGAGAAACTGTTGATTTGAAAAATTATAGAATCGCCGAAAACAAAGATGTTATTATTAAAAGAATTAACCGTGTTTTAAAAGAGGCTGCTGTTGATTGTATTTTATTCAAAAACAGTAATGTAATTAATGACAATATGAAAGTAAAACAAATTACTGCATCTGGAAGAGAGGTTATGACTGCAATTGGTGATAAAAATTATACTTCTATGTGTGATTATCAAGACTGTAATTTTAAATGTGCATGGGAACCCAATCCACGTGATAAATATCCAATAAATACGGATACTTATAATATTCGATTTGCTGCAAGTGATATTGATAATGCAAAAGCACATATTAAAAATTTATTTAGACAAAATCCAGTATATCATTTGCAGTTTATTGAACAATCAGTTAAAAAAGAGTATCCAACAATCGATTCTATATTTATTTATACTGCTTTAGAACAGATGTTGGAAAATAAAAACGAAGTTATTTTGGATAAATTTAGCAGGAAAGGTTATATCATTTACCGAGGTGATTATTATGTTTATCAACCTTTTGATATAGAAAGAGAAGAACTTCCTATTATTTATCGAGAAGACCCATTAGACAATAAACCAAAATATATAGATTTGGAAAATATTGAGATTGATTACAAAGAAGATACAGAAAAAGGAAAATCTAAAAAGGAAAATAAATCATCGGTTGTAACTCCAAAAGAAAAGAATGATAAAAATATTTTTGAATCATTTATGAGAACAATTGAGTCTAATTGGAATACTCATAAAAATATTTTATATGGATTATCTCAAAAAGAACCTAATACTGAACATAAAAAATTCTATTTTATGGCGTTAGTTGGTACAAATTACAGAAAATTGAATCATGAACAGGAAGTTAATATGTTAAAAAGTATATTAAAGTTGTACAATAATTATGAAAAAACAAATATTATATCTGAATTGGATCTAAAATGGTTTGTTGAATATTTAGATAAAAAAGGTATTCTCATTGACTATTATAAAGATATTCAACACAGTAAAAGTTCTAAAAAACATTTATTTGTTGGATTCATTGCTAATAATCATTATTTTATATGTTCAGAACTTAACTCTGGTGAGAATATTAGTTCAGTGAATATTAAATCAATGCGTTTTGTTCCTTGTTCTAGAGAACTTCTTTCTCGCATTAAATCAATAAAACATATGAAAAATAAACATCATAGTAAACATAAATCTGAAAAATTCAATAATATTTACGGATTTGTTGAAAATGATATTGTAAAAGATAAAAAGAAATTCAAGATTGTGAATAAATCGGATGAAGAGGAAGTTCTCACAAAAGTTGGTAAGAAATCAAAGAGTTCAATTTATACTGGACGAGAATGTAAAACAATGCATTTCCAAAAATTGGTTCAGATTAGAGATGAATTGAAAATGATACGATTTGAAGGACAACCAAAAATAGAATTTATTTGCCAAGATATTGAGATATTCTTGCGGTTCAAAAACTATTTAGCAGACGGAAAAATTATTTATTTTAAAAATCCTTAAATGTTTTATTGTTCTTCATAAAGTTTATAAATTTATAAAAATATAATATTTATATTTATATAATGAATAAAAAAATATTTCTATTTGATGTTGATGGAACATTAGCAGAATCAGGTAAAAAAATATCTGATGAAATGTCCATTCTATTAAATAAAATGACTGAAGATACAAATTTACAAGTTGGTATTGTAGGTGGAGGAGAATATAAAAAAATTATATATCAATTAGATGATAAATTTAAACCAACATATATTTTTTCAGAATGTGGTTCTGTTTATCATTATTTAGAAAATGACAATTACAAACTTATTCATCAAAATGATTTAAGAAAAGAGAAAGAATATGAAAAAATAAATATATTAATAAAATTATCATTAAAATTTATTGCAGAATCAGATTTTTTTGTATCTGGTAATTTTATTGATTTACGGAATGGACTCATTTATATCAGTTTAGTAGGAATGAGTGCAAATGACGAAGAAAGAAATAATTTTATTAGATTAGATAAAATCAATTCTTATAGAAACAATCTATTAGAAATATTATGCAAAAAAGCAATTGAATTAAATATTCATGAAAATATTGATATTAATTTAGGAGGAAGTGTTGGAATTGGAATATATCCAAAAAAATGGAATAAAACTCAAGTATTAAATAGTATTGATTCAAAAAAAAATACAATTTATTATTTTGGAGATAAATATGAACCAAATGGTAATGATTATGAATTAATTAATCATCCTGATATTAAAGGATTTCCTACAAATTCACCAAATGAAACAATAGAGATTGTTAAAAAAATTTTAATTTTATAATTTGAAAATAAAAATAAAAATTTATAAAAATTTATAAAAATTTATAAAAATTTATAAAAAATCTTAATTAATAAATATTATTACACCTTTTAACATTATTTTTTAAATATTATTTTTTTTATTTTTTTTAGAAATATTTTTCAATAAATTATTTATATTCTTTTCTAATTCTTTCATTTCTTTCATATTTAGTTTTTTCCCCATATTATTTACTTTTGGAAGATTGTTTTTCTTTGAAACTACTTTTGACATTGGTTTTGAAATTTTTTTTGAAACAGATTTTTTTTTATTGTTTAATGATGTTTTATACATATTTGGATGTTCGTTTCTCCATTTTTGCAATCCTTTAATATCAGCACTAACCTTTTTAGCAATACTAGGATTCGATTTTTTTGAAAGAGTTTTCAAAGCAACTAGTTTTTCAATAACCTTGCTATAACTGTAATTTTTAGCAGCCTTTAACAAAGCATTATGTCTTTTAGAAGCAGTTTCTTTCGTTGAATAACCATATTTCTTTAAACTTCCTTCGTGAGTTAATTTTATAACACTTGAAGATTTAGCAGTTTTCCCAGGGAGACCAGTATTTTTAACACAAGTTGGGTCAACATATGACTTCGGAACTTTTGTTCCATTCTTCTTAGTAAATGACTTTTTAACATACCCTTTTCTTAATTCAGAACCTTTTGGACAAGCACCTGAACGCCAAGTATTTTTAGTAGGATGATAAAAAGTACCAACTTTTTTTGACATTGCCTGTTTTTCAGTAAGTACTTTTCGGCTTCTTCCATTGTTTTTTTTAAGACCAGTATTAACCATATTTATAATCTAAACGTACATTTTTTATTTTATTGAAAAAATATTAAAAAATGAAAATAAAAAGAGGTATTTACATAATTATTGTTTTTAATTAGAACATAAAACATTTTTTAAAAAATATACTATTTGAAGACATAAAAATAATAATATATAGAAACAAAAATGAATAATAAGAATAATTTTAAAAACAATCAAGTAAATCTATTTTGTGGGAAACCAGAAATACCTATTACTAATCCTAACATTCGTGAAGCAATTAAATCAAAAATGCTTGGTATTGGTGTATTTTCTTTTACAGCGAAATATTATGATTTTTTGAATGTTAAAAAAATCAATTGTATCAAAGAAGGCGATTTCAAAGTTGCTTTATCAACCTTTGGGAAGAAAATGATTCTATTTTTGACCCGTTATAATGAAAAAAAATATTGTATATTCATCAATAAAAAAAATGAGTCGATGAATATTGCACAGTTCTGTTTTAGTGATGAACTATTTGAAGGAACTTTGATAATTGGAGAATTAAACAAAACAAATTCTCAAAATTGGGTTTTCAACATTTTTGATTTGGCTTTTTACAAAGGAACTAATTTAATCACAAAAGGCTTTGATGAAAGACAACAACTAATTGATGATATGTTAAAATATGAATATAGTTATACATCTTCTCAACCTTGTTATATAAGTAAAAAAAAATATTTTCCATTGAACAATATTCAAGACTTAGTTGAAAACATGCAACACGCTTATGATTATATTAGTGCTGGATTATACTTTAAAAGTACAACCAATTTTAGTGATAATTACCTTTTTATTTTTCCTGAGCACAGAACTGATTCTAAAATTTTAAATAATGGTTATACAGTTGATAATCAACAAATAGTTGTTAAAGATGCAGTTATTGGAGGAAATTTAAAGAAGGCGCCAACAGCAAATAATATAAATTCATGTAATTCAATTAATCAAAGTAATCCAAAGAAAATAGTTTTACAAAAACAGCAACAATGTAATTCAATAAACAATTCAACAAGTATTTTTGGAGATGTTGATGTACAAATGCAATCAGATGATGACGAATCAGATTCAGATAATGTCTTCAAAAATGATGATTCTGACTGGGAATCAGATGATGATGAAGAAGAAATGCAAAATACCTGTCACTTTATGATTCATCCAACTGGTTTGCCAGATGTTTATGAACTATATTGTAAAAGTAATACAAATACTCCAGAGAAACACTCTGTCGCATCTGTTCCTGGATTAGGAGTAAGTCAAATGTTAAAAGATTGGATGAAAGACCAAATAAATATGACAGAAGACGCAATTACAAAGATTAATATTGGGAAGGCAATATATACAGAATGTAAATATCATAGAATATTTAAAAAATGGATTCCTATTAAAAAATCGAATAGAATGGATTCATTGCAAAAAATAAATCAAGTACAAATTTTATTGGATGCATCCAATTAAATAAAGTTTAAAATTTATAAAAAATCATAAAAAAAATTACAAAAAATTACAAAAAATTATAAAAAAAATTCTTTTCAGAATTATACTTTTGTTAATATTGATAAATATTTATTATCAATAATAAAATAATAATAAAATAATAATAAAATAATAATAAAAAATTTTATTTCCTAATTAAAAAAGAGTTTTTACTAATAAACGAATCAAATACTATCTAGTTTTCTTTTTTTGCTATCTACTAAATTATTTTCTTTATCTAACTTCTTTTCTTTGTAGAGTTTAATTTTTTTCTCGTAGTACTCTTCTATTTTTTTTTCAAAATACTGCTTACTAGGTGAATCTTCTAAATTTTTAATTACTTGTTCTATTTTTTCAACAGGTATAATCTCTTTCGCTAATCGAATATTGATTAATTTTCCCATATCAGGGTATTTAATTCTCTCTAATATTGGGATAATCAATTCCTGATAATCAAACCAAAGATGTTCAATTGACTTTTTAAAACTTTCTTCGAAAACTGAATAATCCGGTATGGACATTGAAGAACCTGGTACAGTTACTACATTAATGTTTGAAAGTCTATCGATAAATTTGATATTATTAAATTCCTTTATGGCATTTAATATTTGTTTTCTATTTTCTCCTTTAATAATATCAAATTCAATTTGATACAATTTGAAAATATTTAATTCATCAATTCTAATTGGGTAACTATTAAAATAATAAATCACAGGTTCATCATCATCTCCCCAATATATTGGTAGTGTTCTTTTGACTATTGGGGATGTATTATCTTCAAAATCATGCGAAGTCAAAATTGTGAGTTCATTAATAATTTTATATGGTAGCCTATCATTTAATTGTCTAACACTCATTCTAAAATGGTTATTGAATATTAATAAAAAAACTATATTTTATATTTTATATCTTATATTTATTATGAATTGTGCTTTATATTTTTTATTTGTTGAAAAATTAATTTTCATTTTTTTTGAATAATGACGAGACGTGTTTTTTATAAAACAAAAAAACCCACTCTACAACTATTAAGTTATAGAGTGGGTTTTGTTTTTTGTTTGTTTTTTGTTTGTTTTTTATTTGTTTTTTGTTTGTTTTTGTTTGTTTTTGTTTGTTTTTTGTTATTTTTTAAACCTCTTTATATCATTTTCATCTGATACAGATATTGGTTGAAACAATTCAGAAACAGCACATAACATTAATAGACTGTTTGATGAGTTATCAAATGTATTCAAAGAATTATGATTTTCTGGAGAAATAAATTTTTTTGGTAGTTCAATTAATTTGTTTTGTTCTATAAAATAATTTCTCAATGATAATGCATTATCTAAAACAGTATTATCTTTGATAAAAGAACACACCATATCAAAATTTTCAATTTTAACGAGTGTATAATTTTTTACAACGTTATTCAGAATTTTGAGAATTGATTTGTCAGCATAAAAAATTTTACCATAAACACCAGGAAAAGTTAAATTTTCTTCAGGAATCAATGTTTTTTCAGAAATACCCTTTATGATTGATTTAAATTTTTCAGTGTTTAATTTGTATTTTTCAGCAGATCTTTTTTTAATTTCTTGAATTTCTTTTTCATGAGAAGGTAAATCAATAGCCAAATCATCATTTAGAATTGAAATCCATTTTTTTTGAAAAAAACTTTGAATATCTCTTTTTTCATGATTATCCAAATTATTTTCACGACCTATCTGTAACATATACAAATAATTGTACATATACTTATTCACTGGATATCCATTGAAAGTATAAGTGAAAAGTTTTTTTTCATCCTTATCAGCATAAACATAAAATTTTCGAGCAATCTTGAAATTTTTTTTTGAAGTTGGATACTGATAGTAATCGCACAATCTGGTAAGTTGAAAAATTATTTCTTGTTTCATTATTATTAGAAAAGAAGTTCTGTTTAAAAGTTAATGCTTAGTAGAGCGTTAAAAAAGTTTTTTATTAATTAAAGTTTTAAATGATTTTTATACTTTAATTAGAATGATACTAGGAAGATTTATCTTTCAGTTTTTTTTTAATTCAATAAAAAAAGAATATTGAGTAAATATAGAAATATGGTCAAAAAAACAGTTAGTAAAAGAACAGTTAAAAGAAGAAAATCAATCAAAAAAGGTGGAGACGGGTATTCCGTCAGTTTGGATGACCCAATTGTTCATGCTCCTGCTATTAACCGATATACTGAAGAGATGACGCCTGTTTTTCCTGGTCCATTGACTGGTGGTGATGGTTATTCAGTGAATTTTTCCCATCCTATCTCTGGAATGCCTTCCTATAACCGTTATTCAAACAATTACAGACCCATTTTTGATGGACCTCTTTTATCTGATAACGCATCAGCAACAATGGCTGGAGGTGGAGATTGTGGATGTGATGCTGGAAACGATTTTAACAGTCCTTTATTAATGTCTGGAGGTGGTAATTGTGGATGTGATGCTAACTCTGCTGTAAGTCCATCATCTGACAAAAGTATGTTTAATCTTATTAAACAAGGAGGTGGAAGTGCAGTAGCCGCTTCCCAATTCGATGCCATAAACATGGTTTCAAGAGAATTGGCTCCTCTCGGAATTGGTGCATTGTGTTCAGTTATTATATTGGTATTTCTCCATCATTTTGTTTCTGAAAAACCAAGAAAAGCCGTTCAAATGGGAGGATATGTTCAACAATTGAGTGAGACTCTAATGCCATTAGGCAAAAACAATTTAATTACTTTAGCAGCCTTAATGTTACTACATCACTTTGCTGTTGCAGAAAGATATAATAAAGGACTAGAAGTTAGGGCTAAAAGAAAAAAACTAGGTAAAAAGAAATCCGCCAAAAAAGGAGGTGCTCCAGATGTTCGTTCAACACTTTCTCAAATCCTTGCACCACTTGGAATTAACGCTTTAGGGGCTGCTTTATTACTAGTTGCTATTGAAGAAGCCTTTATTAATTCAAATAAAAAATCAAATGGAAAGTCTAAATCTAAACAACATGGTGGTGCATCTATGTTAAAAGATTTAATTGCTCCTCTTGGAACAAATGCTTTTATTGCCACTGGTTTATTGGTTATTTTACAAAGAGTATTCGAAAACTCAATGCGTCAATCAAAAGCAAAAACATCAGAAGACAAAAAGAAAATCGGTGGTTCTCTTTTTAGAAGTAAAAAAAAATTGTTCCATTTACTAAGTCCAATTACATTTTCATCAATGAATAGTGAAAGTGTTTATTATAGAATTGCTAGTAATAAAAACCTTCAAAAAATTCTTCAAACAAAAAAAATGATTTAGACCTTTTTTTATTTCTTTTAACTTTTATTGGAAATTATGAAAATAGATTCCAAATAATGCAAGCAATACTAGTATATGAACGGAGTTTCATAGATTCAGGTACTTCTGTCGGAAATATTTTTTGCATACCATAAAAAGCAAGTATATGAATTGGAATTATTAATAATTTGTCGTATCCATTTCCTATCATATTTATTGTTCCTGAGTTAAGAGTCATCTGAATTGCACATGTTAAAGTCTGTGGTCCTGCAATATCTTTAATACGACTTCTAAAATAGGGATGTCTAAAAAAAGATAATACCTCAAATCCAAAAAAATTTCTTCCAGCCATATATGCTAGAATCTGATATAAAATTGCCCTAGACAAAGGTTGTTGAGATATAAATGAATAAAAAGTTGTGTAACCATATACTTTGGCAGCAAATGAATATAGTTCTAATAAATCAATTCTATTTTGTTCTTGCATATTGTTTATATTACCTAATATAGCATATGATATTTTATTTTATGTCAATTTGCGGATAATTTGTCGCGAATCACAGTTTTGGTAATCTTAAATAACCCATTTTTAGCATTGGTGCTAGACAGAGTCTATTTTCGACCAAAATCAGTAAAAAACTCTGTTTTGTGCCAAAAACTCCTAAAAAGGGTGAGTAAAACAATTTTAATAAAAATGTTTAAAAATAGGGGTTATGTAATTTTATTAGAAATCTTTTTAAAAAATTAATATTTACTAACATACATATGGATACTTATAGATAAAAAATTTTAAGCATTTTTCGTTTAGCGACTGAATTTTTCTCATTTATGAGCAAAAATTCTCAAAAATGAGAAAGAGCGACTGAATTTTTTATAAAAAAAACCAAAAAAAAATATTAACCAAATATATGTAAATTATTACATAAAACATATTAAAATAAAAATATTTTGCTGAAAATAACAACCCATTTTTTTTAGAAAAAATCTGAAAAAAAACGTTCAGACGGCGAATCGACCGCCGAACGTTTTTAAAAAAAAAATGAACCGCCGGACGTTTTTTTGAAAAAAAAAAATTTTTTTCTCAATTTTTTCATTTTTTTTGAAAAAATCTGTAAAAAATCATTGTTTGATACTCAATAAAAAAAATCAAAAAAAAGTAGTTTTAAGAGATTGTAAAATACTCAATTTTGGAGTAAATTTTGCTAGACTGATCCTCGCTTTTTCGCAAGGATGAGATTACAATTTTGCGAAAATCGTTCAGCCGGTCGTCAAAAAAAATTCAGCGCCTCTTTCCTCTTTTTTCAGATTTTTTGCTATCAATGATTTTTTAAAACTGAATTTTTTATTGTTAAAACATCATTTAAAAGTACTAATAGTAGAAAAATGAAAAAATGAAAATCTAAAAAAGTTGCTCCAAAATGAGAAATGACGACTGAATTTTAGGGTAAAAATTCAGTCGCACCTTCTCATTTTCTCATTTTTGGACTTTTTGAAAATTGACTCTTTATATAATATTATTTACCTAAACAAATAAATATTTTAAAAAATCTGCTATAACACTACGGCTCAAAATTTGCTCCAAAATGAGAAATGCGACTGAAAAAAATCACTCAAAAAAACACGAAAAAAAATATTGAAGTCGGACTCCGAAAAAAAAAAATTTTTTTTTTTCGGCGCCGATTTTAAAAATTTTTTTTCAAAAAAAACGAGTGATTTTTTTCAGTCGGGTTTCTCATTTTGGAGCAAATTTTGGACTGTATGCTTCCAGTAAATTTTTATATTTTTTCATTTTTATATGTAATTATTTTTATATAAAGAGTCAATTTTCAAAAAGTCAAAAAATGAGAAAATGAGAAGGGGCGACTGAATTTTTACCCTAAAATTCAGTCGTCATTTCTCATTTTGGAGCAACTTTTTCTGATTTTCATTTTTCTATTTTTCCAGTATCATTTCTAAATATTGATATTGAAACAATAAAAATATTTAAAAAAAATCTTCATTGATCAAAAAAAATTGAAAAAAAGAGGAAAGAGGCGCTGAATTTTTTTTGACGACCGGCTGAACCTTTTTCGCAAAATTGTAAAATTTTTTTGCGAAAAAGCGAGACCGAGTTCAGCACCACGCCAAAAAACAGTTCAGAGGGTAATTTTAGGAGAAAATTTAGTCGACCGGCTGAACGTTTTTTGACGAAAAAAAAAGATTATAAAAAAATAAAACGTATTTTTAAGTAATTGAACTATAAAAATGGTTATATATATTTGTAGAAGATGTGATTATACAACAAATCGTAAGTCTAATCTTGTGCATCATTTAGAAAATAGAAAGAAAAAATGTGAATTACTGACAAATAATAGTATATATCAATTTTACACAACTAAAATGTTATTAGAAAATGCTGAAATGAAAAAAGAAGAGATTGCGTCTATGAAAAAAGCATTAAAAGATAATTATTCAGAGAAAAATAATTATGCTAATAAACAAGAAAATGTTATTAAAGAGAAAGGTTATTCAGAAAATATTCAAAATGACACGGATATTTTTTCAGAAAAAGGTTATGAAAATTGCTGTATAAAAACGGATAATTTATATTATTGTAAAATATGTTATAAAGAATTTTCTAGTAAATTTAATGTACAACGGCATAGTGAAAAATGTTTAAAAAAGAATGAAACTCTTAAAAAAAATCAAGATATTTTAGAGGTGTCGATTTTAGAAAATAACATTATTAAAAATATTTTAGAAGAAACTTCTATACCTAACACGTTCAATCAAAATAACAGTAGTAATATAAATAATATCCAAAATAATATTCAAAACAATTATCAAAACACTTTTATTGATAAATCCATAAATATAAATAATAATAATAATATTACAATCAATTTGCAGATTGTCCCCTTTGATGGCAATTGGGACCTTTCCAAAATATCAAATGACAGGAAACGCAAAATAATAACAAACAATAATTTATACACAAGTTTGTTATCAGAAATATTGGAAAACGAGAAGAATCTTAATGTAATCTTATCTAATGATGCTGATATTGGAATGGTTTATGCTAATGAAAAAGTGAAATACAAGGTTGCTTCTAGGGATGATATTATTATGCAAAGCATGCTTAAGTTAAGAAACCAGTTGATGAGCATTTCGAATGAAGAATGTGTCGGACATGAAATTTCGAATGACAATCTAAATTCGGCTGTAAAAAGACTCGATGAAAAATTTCAGAATTTTATAAATTGTGCAGAAACCAATTTTATTGTAAATAAATACTTCACTGAAATTTTTGACAGTAAAAAAGAAAAATCCATACAAGCATATCACGGCTTAATGGATGAAAATAATGAAATTGGTTTTTAGAATTCAGAAATAGTTTTCTAACTAACAACACAACAACCCATTTTACCACATAAACTATTTGATTTTTTTTTCCTTTTTTCCCACAATTCATCGACTTGTTGAGAAATCTTTTTTTTAATGTCATCTGAGTTTTCGTCTAACTCAATATTTTCTAAACTGATTCTTTCTAAGATATCGGGACTTTGTGAAATGTCTTTTGTTTCTTTGTTGTTTTGTTGGTTATTGTTTTGTTGGTTATTGTTTGTTTTGTTTTCTTCATTATTGTTTTCTTTTTCTGTTAAATTATTTTTAACAACATTATTTATTTTATATCCCCTCGAAATTGCTTCTTCTTTACTCATTGTTCTCGATTTTACAGACTTATTAGAGAACTCTCCCATATAATATACTATCTCTTTTTCTGAATCGTAAATAGAATGTTTTTGACGGAGATTATTTAAAATTTTATAATATAAATCCCTTACATTTGCAGTGTTTAAAGCAGTTTTAAATAAGTCTTCATAAAGTTCTACCTCTTTTTCATTTAGTTCAGAATATACACCTTTTTGCATACATTTTACAACAATATCATTCCACAATTTATTTTTTATTGGGTTTTCTGAAAATCGGTTTTTATCAATTGAATTAAAAAGTACTTCATCCATCATTAAACAAATCATTTCACAAGCCTCTTCCAATAAGTTTTCATCGGATATATGGTCAAAAAAACGGATTTCTAAACCATGAGAATAATGTTTATTAAAATTAATGTCAAATCCAATCTCTTTTAATTCATTGTATGCACTTGTTTCATGATAACGTTTGTACCAGAAAAACTCTGGTAAGTAATCCATCTCTTCTAATTTTCTCGTAAGAATCTTTCCTTTCTCCATTATATCAGAATTGTATGTACCAACCCCAATATATCTGGAAACAGCGCATCTTTGAGATGCTCCTGTAAATGTTACTCTCTCTTCTTCATCGCCAACAAAAGAAAATGGGTCTGGGCTATTATAAACAGAAATAAGAATTGGTTCCATCCATTGAATTATTTTAATTGCTTTTCGATGGTCTTCAATAAATTTATCAAAACATTCTATTTTAGATGTTCCATCCAATTTTGTTGGAAGAGTTAAATTAAAATGTAATGTTCCATTATTAAATATACCAATATTTTGTAGATTGGTCATATAAATAACAAATGGATGATTACGACTCATTATACTAATTTGACCATTGTCTTTAAACAATTTGATTTCCTTTTTGTCTATATAATTGTTAATATTTTCTATGAATCTTTGTTTAAATGAGTTCAATTCATTCAAAACATCATAAATATTTGTCTTATAAAAGTGAATTGTTGCAAACTCAATAGAATCTCCATCGAACAACCATTCAACATTACTTGATTCAGTAAAATAACCTTGTTCTGATAATATATCATCAAATAATGTTGTTCCACTGAACAAAGGATTTGGACCACCATCTTTACTATACAGTTTTATTGATTGATTATTAATATCAGTATTTATAAAACTATGTGAATTCATCATTAAAGGGACATTTAAAAAACCTAATTCAGTTTTTTCTGCAGACTCCCAATATTTTTGAAAAGCATATTTTAAAAAATTGTTGTTCTGTTTGTAATTGTCATAATAATTTACTGAATACCTTTCTCTTTTGTGATTTTCAATAAAAAAGCCCATTGTTATCTCTTTTTGCTTCTCGAATTGCAGATAAACTTCATTTTCTATACCGAATCCCCAATAAATATCATTCGGTTGGTACATAGTACAATATTTTTTGTGTTTTTCTAAAACTGGAATTTTAGAATCGATGACTTCATTGTGTAACATTTTTCTTTCAATACCTCTTACATAGTGCAATATTCTTTTTTATCTATTTATTCGAATCTCTAATTTCGTTTAGAAAAAAAAATTATTATAAAATAGAGGTATGAGTTTTATAAATAAAAAAAATTTACAATCAGACATACCAAATTTATTAAATACTCCTTTTGATTGTATAAATAATAGTACTTATTCTATAAAAAAACCAGATTACATATTTATTCGTAGAGAGATATATGAAAACGAGTTTAGAACACCGATTGTACCAAAAGATATTCCGTTTTTTATTTTTCATAATGTGGGTATTATAATTCAAACTTCAATGAATAGAATTTTTGAAGAAAACGAATATCGAAAATATGGTGCTCAAATAACAGATTTGGAATGGTATGAACTAGATTTTGTTGATAACATAAATTTATGGATTATTGGTATAAAAGAATTAAATAACCCTGAAGAGGTTCTGAAAAAAAAGAATTTTTATACCCATCTTTATTTTGCACATTGTTATAAAAAACAACCTTATGCAGAAAATTTATTGGATTATTTTAAAACTTCTGGAAGCATTCTATATGATTTTGAATATTTTTCTATAAATGGAAAAAGACAAATTGCATTTGGTGAGTATGCAGGTTTTGTTGGCTGTGCTTTAGGATTAATTCAATATTCAATTCAAAGAGGTATGTATGACACATTCTTTCCTATAGATAGACCATGGAATTCAAAAAAAAACTTAATCAATGATTGTTCAAGTTGTATATCATATATAAATAAAAAGTCGAAAACATCATCAGAAAAATTATTTGAACAAGAATCTCCTACAAAAATTGCTATCATTGGATATGGAAGATGTAGTAGAGGAGTTCAGAACTTTTTACAAATTTTTGATATTGATTATCAAATCTTTGATAAAAAAAGCGATAAGTCGGTTTTAAATACATACAATATTATATTTAATTGTATTCATCTAAATGAAAAAATACCTGTTTGGTTCGATGAAACAACAGAGTTTAACCAAGAAACTGTTATTGTTGATATTAGTTGTGATTATAGTCATCCTTTTAATCCAATTTCAATATATAATTCTAAAACAACTTGGGAAGAACCTGTTTTCTATTATAAACCAAATGTAAGCGTTATAGCAATCGATAACTTACCATCTTTGTTACCAAATGAGAGTTCAACAGAGTTTTCAGATAATTTTAAAAACCTATTTAGATTATATTTACAAGGTGATATTAATCAAGTATGGGAAAATAATTTTTTATTATTTAAATCAAAAATTAATAGTTCAAATATATCAAATGCAGATGATGACGACGAAATACTTTAGCCAAATTAGATAAATTGATTAGTAAAAATAAAATAAAAAAAATAGGTTTTTATTTTATATTATAAAAATGGATTCTGATTCCAAAATTGTTATTCTAAGCAATCATCTTGATTTTTTTCAAGAACAACTGATTGACTTAAAAATTGTTGTTGAAGAATTAGGAAATAGAACCAAAAAATTAGAAGAAGTTCCTAACACATCTTCTCAAAATATTCTATTATCAAAACAACAATCACCAAATCAACAGGAGATTGACAAAAGAAATAAAGAAAATATGGAATTATACAATAGAGTTTTAAAGGCAGAAGAACAAAATGCTTATCTTTTTAAGATGATGGAACAACAATCCACTATTATTAAACGCGCTGAAGACAAAATTAGACAACTAGAAAGTTCAATTGGCGAAGGTTCTAAAACAAATGATTCATCAAATAAATTTACAGAACAAATTAAGAAAGTAGAAGAAAAGATTTCTCAGTGTGATAATAAGATTTCTCAGTATGATAATAAGATTTCTCAGTGTGATAATAAGATTTCTCAGTGTGATAATAAGATTTCACAATCTGAAATTTCAAACCAATTTAAGTTGTCTGAATTGGAAAACAAAATTAAAAATTTATCCCAATCAACCAAT
>JACCDO010676088.1_pt1 | contig 17596 bp, 9 predicted proteins | sample 7446101 | NCBI WGS metagenome assembly JACCDO01 (sample SAMN15323440, study PRJNA562643) | freshwater metagenome | isolation source: river surface water | place: USA:Blue River Watershed | collected 2017-08-16 | reverse complement strand
CCAAAAGTAGTTTAATCTCTCTCTTTGCTGCTGAAATTCATTGAAATCGTGCTCTTCTTTCTTATTTAATTTATGCAAGCGATCTGCTTCGATTTTCAACTGCTTCCATTCTATCTGATCGGGAGTCTCTGGCTCCTCTACTTCTGCCTTCTTCTTGGGTCCCATTATCCTACGATTGATTTACCGTTTTCTACTCGCTCCAAAATTTCCGACGTTAATTTCGTTCAGGTACCGGCGGTACATGAAGATCAAAAAAGGTACTATTGTTAAGAACTACATGGTTAAATGCGAGATAGGTTGTTTGTACACTTCAAGCTAGCAGCTGGTGCATGAAATGAGTCTTCATTCTTTCAGAATACCTTAGGGCCGGTAAAATCGGGTCGTCTGGCTTGAGTGAAAGAGGAGAACAAAAAAAGACACGACAAGACAGGAGAATGCCAGTGAAGATTCGCCTCCAACGATTTGGCTGTAGAAACTTGCCCTTTTACCGCATGGTTGTAGCTGATTCACGTGCACCTCGTGATGGTAAATTTATTGAAAAAGTTGGTTATTATAATCCATTGGCCAACAAAGATGGCATTAAGGAGATAGGAGTTAATAGTGATAGAATTAATTATTGGTTAGCAGTAGGTGCTCAACCATCGGAAAGAGTCTCATTTATTTTAAGTAAAATAAATTTAATACCAGCGCCTCCAGTCCGTATGTCCACTAAACATTTATATAAACCAAAAGCAGCTACTAAGTCAACGTAAAGTTATTGCATAATAAAAATGGATAACTAAATGATGAGTTAAAGAGATAGTTGACAAATTGTTTTAATTGTATATAATATAATACATAAAAATATTCACATTTTTTTAGTTTCAACAAATTCTGTATCACTTTTCTTATTGCTTTTTTGTGCCAGTTTATTCATTATAGCAATAGAAACCGCCAGTTCATTACCCACATTCAGCGCGCTTGAATTCGCATCATCTGTTAATTCAAATGTTGCTTCATATTCTTGGAAAGATTTAATAGTTCTAACAAAATAATCGCCTGGCTTCGACTCGACCCACAAAGATTTCAATATATCGTTGATTTTGTATTCATAAAACAGTACCTCGCTGTTACCACCGGTTTCCACTTCTTTCGTCACAGTGTCGACTAGGATTCTAGTAGCTAATGGAAACGCCGTCTTCTGAGCTTCTAAAGCTTTACTCATAATTTTTGCAAGTGCAACTCCAGCATCAGTGTAATCTTTTTGGTTGCTTTTGATGGCCATCCACGCATCCTGATAAAACCCTAAAGAAGAATTCAAATCATTCTTTTTAAAGAATAAATCACCTAAAAAGATTAAAGAAGCAACAACAGATGGTGGTGCAATTTGTCTATTCCCCACTGCAGCTAGCTCAATAGACCTAACAATACATGTTATAGCGAAGTCATAATCCCCGATCTCTTTGGAAGCAATCCCTAACACATACAAGCATTGAGATGCGTCTTTGTGCACAGCAACTCCTTTACTGAGTATATAATCATAAATCAACGCGGAATTAGCTAGTAAACGCGAAGCCTCGATGAAATTTCGATCATCATGTATGTAGATCGTAGCTATTTTGGTCTCTAAAGCCGCAGTATTGATATGGTTTTCACCCACTACCCGTTTAGACAGATCCAGCGCCAACGTCAAGCAATACTGAGCCTTCTTGTACGACGTTAACTGATAATAACAATCAGCTAAAATAGAAAAATTTGCACAATGAATAGGGTGATAAGTCCCGAAACAAAACAATGAAACTTGTTGTGCGCAGTCGAAGTACTTGATGCCGTTACTATAGTTGCCTAAACTGAAATTGATTGAAACATTTAATGCCATTAAACGGGCGGCAATAGGGGTGTAGCGGGGATTCTTGGCGAGATACGTTGCAATCAAATCATTTCCTTTGTGCAACTCTCCCCCCTTGTAGTACGCGCATGCTAGCTTGTATGTCATGTAGTCTATGGCAGAGTTCTGCTTGTAACCAGATTTTTGATTTGCTAAATGCAGTAATGATAGTTCAAACTTGTATATATTGATTGCATCCGAATATAGCTCACTACCTAGTAATGCGTCACCGTGCAGCGCATTCAGGTTAGTGCAATGACCAGGATGAAGTATATTAACCTTTGCTCTGCTAGTGAAAGCTTCCAGCACATCACTCATTGCAAACGGACTTGTCGTCTCAGGATCATTGAATTTGTAGTTGGGATGGTCCCTGAACACCACACCCAGGTGGTACTTCATCGCCAAGAAAAGCATTGGCATGTGTAATGTAGACCGATTATCATGAATTTTAGCTATATCTAAGCCAAATTTTTGGTACACAATATCCGCGAGTATCCCCGACCAAAAGGACCCTGAATTAGCGCCAGAACCCAACACAATGTTGAATATGTCGACGACCGCAGCTTTTCTTGCATTATTTGTGACCTCTTGTACCTCAGTGAAGTCGGCATTGCTACTGCGACCACGTAGTACTGCTACCATTGATTCAGCGGCAAATTTCCTTGAAATATTTCTTAGTGTGTGACCTAGTAGCACTTTGCAGCTACGAGCGATTATTTCACAGAGGATGAGCTGCTTTAAGAAAGGTAACTTACACAGTAAATAGAGCAATCCAAGCTTGCGAACATTCACACCATAAGAATGAATGTACTGGGTTAAACCGTACGAGTCCAACGGAATGAAGAACAAAAGATCGAGGTTCTTGGCCACATCAACAAGAGTTGTAGCATGCAAAGTCTTCCATGCAAACAAGGTGTTCTTCAAGTCATCATCTAGCTTATCAATGAAATGTTGCTCTTTTTTCAACTTATCAGTGGTATCCATCGTAGCAATTGTCACGTCATCATCATCGTCATCATCGTCACTCATCGCACCATTATCCTCATCACTAACAAGAAACTTAAGCATGTGGTGATCCTCAGTAACATTAAGAAATGCTCGGTTATCCAGTGATTGACCATATGAACGCACGAATTCAGGTCTCAATGTCTTCAATACCAAGTCGTACGTGTCTGACCGAGGCATATCAGGCGGCAGCAGCGAGTCGTAGTTCAGTATATACACCCTTCCATCTTGATCATATTTATAAAACGATGCATTCTTAGATAGGGAGTAGTTGCTTTGGAGTAACCCAGTGCTGTCCATCTGCTGATGGTGTTGCAAGCGAATATTTAATTCACTACTTAAAACTGGTAATAATCTTGAAATTTCTGATGATTTATTTATGAATTTATCGTTGTCAATAGTACTGAAGCCGTGGACTAGTCTCGTCTCCTCTTCAATATCATGCAATGGACAACATGCTTGGAACCGAAACCCTCCGTACTCAACTATCGTTGACAACAATGTGCAAGGCTTGGAGCTACTAATATCTTCCTCACTGTCATGACACACCTGCAATATTGCATTTAGCAGCATCTTGTTCCCTTGGAACTCCTTTTGAGCTAGTTTTACTTTCATATCGTCAACAACAGCCAGTTCGTACAACCGTTCTGACGTGATATTTCGATCAGTTTCAGAGCTATTAGCACCCATTAATCTGAAAAGTACTCCATTAAACGTGTAAAGCTCTTCTTGCTTCTCTCCCGACCCCTCCATATCTTCTCCATCTTGATTTTCATCTTCTAAAACAACTTTTTCAGCCGTTTTCATGGTAGGTGGTAACGCATATTCGTCTACAATTAGCTGGGCTCCTTTCTCCACAATTTTAATAAACTTGCCATAATAACTTGTAAGTTTAACAGTTCTACCAACGCTATCTAATAGCAATTCATCAACTTCACTCGCATTTGTGGCAGTTGATAACTTATCAACTTGCATTGCGGATTCAAGGTATTGTTGATACGTATCATTCCACTCCTCGTCAGTATCTCGGAGGAGTTCCTTGGGATCTACGAGGATTTGAGTAATTGTTGGTACTTTAGTATGCAATATACGGTTTATATCGGTGTTTTCTTTTATTATTTGACTATCGACGACACCAAAATAGTGTGGTGAATCCGTGAACATGTACTCCGGTGGAGGTGCGTTGTTATTGTTATCACTACTGCTATATAAGTCATCAAAAGTTACATCAACGGTTGTTGTTTGTAAGCTTAATGAGCGGAAGGATAACCACCATCGTAAAAACTCCCTAAATTGTATTGCTTCCTTTGTTGACAAGTTAAGATTCTTTTTGATATAATAAATAACACCTTTGACATTCAAACTAGCATCTAATGATTCTAGTAAACTTGGCAATCTAGATGTGCTTATGACGGGATTAAGCACATTTACTGGTTTGTTTTTATCGTATTTTATAAAGTAATCTAAAATAATATCTGCTTCTAAAGGGCGAATATCTAATCGATTATTTGTTTGATTTTTTGTGACACTAGCATCATCAGTAACACTTTCATTTTCCATAACATCCATAGTAACTTCTAATGTGTCTTTGTTAACTAATTTAGGATTTATTGTGTTCATACGAATGAGTGTTATCCACGCATCATATGAATTAATTGTTGCTGCAGCGAGTTCAATAATTGTCATCCGTGTTTGATCAATAACTTTAAATGAATAAGGCCGATCAGCATCAGGCATTTCTGTTACCACACACATTTTTAAGTTAAGTTGGTATTTAGGTGGCAATTTCATTTTAAAGTTCTTCTCATTTTTCCAGTATTTGAATATAATTCCATCTGTTTCGCAATAGTGTTCTGCACTCCATACCTTTTGACCAAAGACGTTCAGCTTACGCCGAAACAACGGACCTCTCACTACGGCTTCCTTCTTATTCATAGCACTTGATACCTTGTTACACCTTGAGAGTAAAGCTAAAGCGAAGTCCGAAAAAGTTGCTTATTACGGTTTCCTTCCTCCGAGTTTCAGCGAGAAAAGGACCGGCCTGAGACTGGACAAACTGATTTTTTGATTTGATTTAGATTACAAAATGAGTAGAAATGAACCTACATCGTGCTGGCCAATAAAAACGAGTTAAAACTTCTTGCTTAGTCTGCGAATTGCATCTAATGCTTTTTGCTTTTCTAATTCTACTGCATTTGTTTCTTGTTTCTTACCATTTGCACTTGGAGCTACCGCAGTGTTGACTTTTGGTAATACCTTAACAACAGGTTGGTTCTTTAATGCTAGTGCTGCAGCTTTAGCTTTTGCATCCGCCAATTCCTTTGCTTTCTTCAACTCAGCAGCTTTGGCAGCCTCTTGTGCTCTCTTCTGTTCAGCAGCAGCTTTAGCAGCAGCTTCTTGAGCTTTCTTTTGTTCAGCAGCTTTCTTCTGTTCAGCAGCAGCTTTAGCCGCCGCCTCTTGAGCTTTCTTTTGTTCAGCAGCTTTCTTCTGTTCGGCAGCTTTAGCCGCAGCCTCTTGAACTCTCTTCTGCTCAGCAGCAGCTTTAGCAGCAGCTTCTTGTGCTCTCTTCTGCTCAGCAGCTTTAGCCGCAGCCTCTTGTGCTTTCTTCTGTTCGGCAGCAGCTTTAGCAGCAGCCTCTTGAGCTCTCTTCTGCTCAGCAGCTTTGGCAGCAGCGTCTTGAACTCTCTTCTGTTCAGCTTGTCTAGCCGCAGCCTCTTGAGCTCTCTTCTGTTCAGCAGCAGCTTTAGCAGCAGCCTCTTGGGCTCTCTTTTGTTCAGCAGCAGCTTTAGCAGCAGCCTCTTGGGCTCTCTTTTGTTCAGCAGCTTTCTTCTGCTCGGCAGCTTTAGCAGCAGCCTCTTGAACTCTCTTCTGTTCAGCAGCAGCTTTGGCAGCAGCGTCTTGAGCTCTCTTCTGCTCAGCAGCAGCTTTAGCAGCAGCTTCTTGAGCTTTCTTTTGTTCAGCAGCTTTCTTCTGCTCAGCAGCTTTAGCAGCAGCCTCTTGAACTCTCTTCTGCTCGGCAGCAGCTTTAGCAGCAGCTTCTTGAGCTCTCTTCTGCTCTGCAGCCTCTTGAACTCTCTTCTGTTCAGCTTGTCTAGCCGCCGCCTCTTGTGCTCTCTTCTGCTCTGCAGCAGCTTTAGCAGCAGCTTCTTGAGCTCTTTTTTGTTCAGCAGCTTTAGCAGCAGCCTCTTGAGCTCTCTTTAGTTCAGCAGCTTTGGCAGCAGCCTCTTGAGCTCTCTTCTGTTCAGCAGCTTTAGCTAATTCAGCTTGTCTAGCTGCCGCTCTCGCATCTTCTATTTCCTTTGCTTTCTTTATTTCTGCAGCCCGATTGGCTTGTTTGATGTCATCAGCACTAGGGGGAACCACCACTCTAACCAAAGGCTTCTTATTCGTTGGTTTCAATGTGCTTGGACTATCGATATTTGGTTCACTCTTTAAAAAGTTGAAAAATCCGAATCCACTTGATTCTTTTGACTGTTGTGTAGATTTTGTATTGATAATACTAGGAGGTGCAGCAGCCGCCTTGATAGCTGGTGCTACCTTCACTACAGCCTTCTCTTCCTTTGGCTTCTCAGCATTCTTGACTGGTGCACTAACAGGCACGCCAACATTAGGATCACTCTTTAAAAAACTGAAAAATCCGAGGTCCTTCTTTTCCTCTGCAGGCTTTACACTTGTAGTGCTTGGTGGTACAGCAGCTGCCTTGATAGCTGGTGCAACCTTCACTACAGGAGCCTTCTCTTCCTTAGGAGCAGCAGACACGGATGCTTTTGGCTTCTCAGCATTCTTGACTGGTGCACTCGCAAGCATGTCAACATTAGGATCACTCTTTAAAAAACTGAAAAATCCGAAATCCTTCTTTTCCTCTACAGGCTCTGCAGGTGCAGCCACATTCAAAGGGACAGGCTCAACAGATTTTACAGGAAGCGCAACTGGTTTGACATTAACAGGTTCGACAGACTTGGCAGCTGGAGCTACATTAGGATCACTCTTTAAAAAGTTGAAGAATCCAGATCCCTTTTTCCCTTCTGATGACTCTTTAGCATCGTCCATCGAGACTATCTTTTGCAACGATTTCTCATTTAAAGGTGCAGCGGGATAATTACTTGCATCTTTCGTAGGAGGTACAGGCTTGGAAGGTTTTGTATCGGAAGATTTTGTATCGACAGAGTTAGGAATATTTGCAGCATCACTTACGATTTTTTGCAAATCTTTTTCATTAAATGGGAACGACGATAAATAGTTCTTGGATACAGCCTGTGTCGCTTTCAAGACATTACTCTTTTCATCTACTTCAGGCTTGGCCTGGGCAATAGGAATATCCTTTACTTTAATTACCTGATCTTCAATTTTGATAATTGATGGCTCCAGCCTGTCTCCTTTCACTACAGGGATTACATATTCAACTTTGGTTGGCTTAGATACAGAAGCAGCTGGCTGAACACGCGCTTTAGCAGCTGCTGGTTGTACACGAGCTTCTTTTATTTCTTCTTCTACATTTGATGTAGGAACTGGAGACACCACTGCAGCTTCTTTTTTTACTTCGACTTCTTTGGCTTCTTCTTTTTTTACCTCTTCTACTATTACAGCCTTAACAGCTACTGGCTGAACAGGGGCTGGAGTTTCTTTTCTTTCCTCTTCTACTGCTACATTTGGTGTTACAACTGGGGACACTTCAGCTGCTTTGACTGTCTCTGCTTGAATAGAAACTTCGTTTTTTTCAGCTGCATTAATAACAACAATCTTATCTTCCTTAACATCTTTAATTTCATCTACTGGCTTAACTGCATCAACAATCTCTTTAGAAATAGCTTTATCATCGTTAACAGTATCAACTTTACTCTCTGAATCTACTTTAGCCTTACTAGCAGTAGTCGATTTAGGCAATTCATTATCATTATCAGCACCAATTCGTAATGACGCTAAACCTTCTTTAAATTCCTTAAACTCTTCACCTAATAAAGAGAATGGACTCTTATCATTCGACATCATCAATTCACTAGATTTGTAATTATTTGCATGAAAACTGCGTTGTGCACCATTATGATAATGATGCACAAATGCATTGATACAAGTGACAAGCAACACCAGTAACAGTAAGCGCACCATCACAGCACTGGTGACAGCCTTTCTGTCCATTGTACGTAAGATTTGGTGCTTTTTGCAATGACCTAAGCAACTAGGGCCTTTTTGCGGTGATGTTGCACATGCATGGTCTGCCCAGAGTTGGTTGACACGAAGAACTAGTAGTACACTCGTATGTAGATAGTCTGTAGATGTCAACTAAAATATGTACTCTATGTTAGGTTTACGTTACAAATATTAGTTACTACTTTTATGTATCATACAAGCAAATATAATTTTCATAACGACGCTCAAACCATCAACGTTAGCAGTATCTTAATATGCTAATCATCTGAAGCACTCATGTAGCCAATTTACGAGACCCGGACCGACCCTATTTTGATTTTGGGACGCATCGCATCGACTACTAGGTAGGTACCAACTTCTCAGAAGTCTCACCGCCCGTCATTGAGCACTGTAAGCAGTGTGTGAAGCAGTGTGTGACTGGCTGTAATAATGTCAGTTTCTTTACTGCAAAAGCGTCGCAAAGAGCTGCGTACTGAACTGTCACTGATTGAGAAGCAAATATTTGATTTAGAGTCAACATATTTGGAAGATACAAAAGAATTTGGAAATATATTTACTGGATGGGATTCATACTTAAGTAAAGAGAAAATTAAATTAAAAACGAAAATAACTAATGAAGATCGTTTATTCAGCCTTTCTTCGGTCACGTCACCTGCTTCAAGAAGAGACGATAGTACCAAAAATAATTCAAAAAATAATAACAAGAAAAAGAGAACTCATAGTGAACTAGAAGAAGATTTATAGAGTCATTAATTTGTAGCTTTGTATTTATAATATATTTTTTACACACAATACAAAAAATTGACGCTTTTAGGTAACTTTAATACATAGCTTTCCAATAGTATTGCCAGTTTGAATTAATTCATGAGCGCGTGCAGTGTCTTTAATATCAAATACAGTAACATCACTCACTTTCAATAACCCTTTTTCAATCCATTCAATTAATTGGGTCATGTAAGAATTAATAAGCTCATGTTCATCCGCAAAAAATGATAAATTAAATCCCGAAATACTTTTTGATTCCAACACAAGACTCATAGGGTCATACTTGGGCATTTGAATCATCTTATAAATCATTTTCATCCATGATATAGGTGATAACAATGATGATCCTTTAGGTAAATTACTATGAAAACCATAAATTACTAATTTCCCACACATACATAAATGATCGTAAGACTCATTTAATGTGTCTACACCATTAGCATCAAATATTGCCGCATATCCACCAGGCGAAATTTTATTCGCTTCATCCCAAAACCCTTTTGGATTATCACTGCTTTTAACAATACAATTATCGGCACCTAAATTAAGAACATGTTGAATTTTATGTGAACTACCAACAACACCAACAATTGGAAAATAACCACATATTTTGAGCATTTGTATTAAAACACTTCCAACTCCGCCAGCTGCAGAATGAACTAAAGCAGCACGATTTTTTGATATTGGTGACTTTGGCCAACCACCAGCTAATGATATAGCATGAAGAGCAGTAGCAGCAACTGCAACTATACATGATGCTTTTTCTGGTGATGATATTAATAATTTAGGAATTCGACGTATTTGCCGTGCTGGCACTAACAATGTTGAAGAATAAGCTCCAAACATTGTAAAACCAAATATATTTTCACCAATTTCGAAATCTGTATCTTCTCCTGCCCATATTACTGTTCCAGAAAAATCGAATCCTGGCACTATGGGCCAACCTACATACTTAATAGCACTTTCATATAAACCCCATCTTATACAAATATCAGCATAGTTAATACTGAAATGACTGATTTTCACTAATACTAAATCAGGATCAAACTTGTAAGGTTTAGTCAATGTTACAAATGGTGACTTGTGATTAGGTACATTATAGCCTACGGTAGCACTTTCGTTGTAAGGATACTCATACCCATTAAGTGATATATGCTGCAGTCTATCAATTCCACCTGGTCCTTGTATTACAATACATGATGGTTCATTTCGTTTTGGTGCTGGTGGTAGAATAGGTTGAAATCTTGCTGGTAAATAAGATAAAAACCAAGCCCAAATATTCATGACTAAGGCAATCACCTGGTTCTTCAGCACCAACACATCTTGTCCCAGAATCTTCATGCTTGAAACCTTGGTTGTTGACAACTTGTTGTTTTCTTTTCAGCGATGATTTTTTTTGATGCAAAAAAAATTAAAAAATTAAAAACAACTAGAAACGCGAGAGAAGAAGGGTGTGAGCTTTGTGCAAAAGCTCTCAATTGCCCTGAGGTTCCTTTTATATTGTCTTCCATGTCGGGCAGCAAGAAGAAATTAATGGGTGATTACAGTAACTTTTCTCAAGATGAAGAGTGGACTGATGAGAAGAAAGATGTTATTGTTCTCGACGATGATGAGGACGAGGAGTTACCTCGAGATATACATTCATTGCGCCCAAAACGTTCTACTGCTAAAGCTGTACGGTACAATTATGATAACGATGATTTTGGAATGACAAATGAGTACGCAATCAAATCTTCGATGATTGAACCTATAAAACAATATTCTGGGAAACGTGGTGTATGTCATAAAATCGATCCTATTGCAAGTTTAGATAGTAGTAGTAGCAGTAGCAAGAAAAAGAGCATTAGTAGTAGCGAAGGAAGTAATAATAACACGTTTAACAAGAGAATAGATAACTTACTAGATTCATGGACTAAAATTTGCCCCATGGATTTTTCTACTTTAACGGTTTTAAGAACAGAAGTCATTCGTTCACAAAGAGGCGTATATCAATACAAAAAGTTCGATGACAAAATCACTGTATCTTGCGTTTACTTTGGTATATTAAAGTACGACTACATTCGTGATTATTACCAGAACTACATCGCCGTTTCTAGAGCAAAGGAATGCATCAAGTTTTGTATCAACCGAGACCCAAGCATTTACACGGCGTTTGATGGCGCAGCAAATAATGAAAACATAAGTAATTTTGAAGAAACTGTTGATTTTAAAGATATTGAAGAAGTAGCAATAGGACCAGTAAGGGGATACGAAGACCCAGTATGCGGTAAGATCTTCTTCGCCGCTCTCACATTGCATGATGCAGCAGGTCCCATGTATGGTGGCGTGCATTACCATTCACAATTAAGTGTTATATCATGTGGTAATCGTCGAGCATTTGACTCTGCACATACTGAAGCAACGAGTCACTATGAGAATAATCCTGAGAAGTACAGCAAGGGACTGCAGGAGTGGCCAAGTAGATACATACTTTTAGTTTTTCATAATGAAAAAGAGTTAGAAAACTTCAATACTTCGATGGGTTTACTCCTGCCGGATCGGATGAAGCCGTTATATAGAACTTACAACAAACAAATAGCGAATTACTTGGCAGCGCATCACGCTTGTTATAGGAATCTTTTTGATCAATTTCATTTGCAGAAAACAAATTATGAAGAAGCTTTAAAATCCCACTCAAGGCGTGAGAGAAAAAGAGGCAGTTATCCCATCACTATTGACGACAATTCTTATACTTACAACTTGGTGGTTGATCCCGAGGACAAGATTACTTACTTTTCTTACCCATTTCATGAGGATGCCAAGGACGTAATCACGATATTTAAAGGGGATTTGAAGTGTTTATTATCGTTTAACTACCTCAATGATGCGCTTATCGATTTTAAAATCAAGCTGTTAATCAACGAGAGTCCTGCTGAAATCAGACCAATGATCCACTCTTTTCACTGTTCTTTCGGTAAGAATTTACTAGATGCCATCTCTGGTCGCGAGTATCAAGCAGTCTCTAACTGGACGAATAAAATTGATTTGTTCAAGTTTAAGTACGTGATTGTGCCCATGAATAAGGGGATGCACTGGAGCGTCGCCGTGATAGTCAATCCGTATAATATATTACCCACAAATTCTGAAATCAACGAGGTAATTGATGCGGAGGATACGTGCGAGGACACACCAAGTGATGGGGTTTCACAGTGGCGTATGGATGTTCACGAGGATATCACGGCACCTTTGTGCTGCAACACCGACTCGTTCATCATATTCATGGACTCACTCAACATGCACAATCACTTGGAAATGGGAGATAAATTGAATAAATACTTGCTTGAAGAGTGGAAAGATAAGAAACGGGTGGGCGAGTTGCAACCGCTTCGCCTAGTCAAGTGCAGCGTGCCAAGACAGCAGAACGGGTTCGACTGCGGGATATTCGTTATTAAATATGTAGCACATTTTCTTCAAAAATGTTATGAATATGAGACATGCACTGCCGGTCGCAGGGTGAATGAGGTATATAACGAGACATTTGCCATTGACTCATTCACTCAGGAACACGCAACCAAAGAGCGCGAGGATATGCTAGAGCTGTGTCACACGATGGCCCAACAGTGGACGGAATGGAAGCTCGCCAATCCCCCCGAAGCCAAGACCACCGAAGACGACGATTACATCGAGCACGTTAAATAGGAAGCTTGTACTTTTATAGAAACTGTAAAAAATGTTTAAAAAAAAATTCAATAAAAATTTACAAGTGAAACAATTTGTATAGGTGATGAGCACAGGTGATCACTGGGAGAGTTCGACGTTGAAGAAGAATATTTTCCAGAATAGTCTTGTTAAATCCCCGAATAAAACTTGACGATGTTGTGGAAGCAAGAAAAAGTTGACACCTTGCAATACTAGGTACTTTTTCCATGTTACAATGAGGGAAACTGAGTAGTGGCGCTTGATGCGGGACCAAACACTAGAAGAATTATCTCTATTGAATTGCATAAACGCCATGGTAAACAAGGTGAATACCGGTGTCATGACTAGCTGGTCAATGACTAGCTGCAGCAGCGGTATGTACTTGGCCAAGTGAGGATACTTATTGTATTCCATTAGTTGCGCTAGTAACTGGAACCAATAATGATACACCGCACCTGATATACCACCATAAATGCCGGCGAGGATAACTTTTTGCACTGTAATATCATTAGTTCTATTGCCTTCAGCAATAGGAAGTGCGAGAACTTCGCTTAACCAAGTAGACACTGGATTGTTTACATTTACTGTACTAGTAATAATCTCACCTGCAATTGCTAGTGCAGATGCCGTTATTACTTTCGTGCGCAATGGATTCGTAATTAGTTGGTTATCATATGCGGCTGCGCACCTTTCTATACTGTTATAACTCGTCTGCTTTATTACTGATATGTAACGCGATATCTTTTCAAATAATGATAGTGTAGATGGAGGTATATGTAAGGAATAACTAATCCGACTGATATTTTCACTAGCTGCATTGGATGGAGTACTTGAAGCAAAGTACTCTTTTGAATCATGTACATTCGGGACAATGGTCTTGTTTCCAGGAGTCCAATTAATAGGACAAACTTCACCATGTAAATCAGTAAATTGAAATGCTTTCAATAGTCTTACACTTTCATCAACACCAATACCAATACTGTCGCATGAAATTGAAGAATGCCTTACTATACCTTTTGGATCTATAAGGTATAGACTGCGTGTATCAGCCCTCTGTGATGGAAATATACTTGTTAATTTCCTATTATTATCAGATATAACAGGAATCTTTATGTGTTTGTCAATTCCCCCAAGATGACTGGGATATGCTCCGTTAAGCATAGCCAATATAGAATAATGCTGTTCCAATGAAACAACAATGATTTGGCAGCTAAATGCATTGCACTCCAATTGTCGCTCGTTCAATGCGATGATATCTGTCCTATTAACATGTGGTGTCTGACTAGACACGAACACAAGAATTAACCATATATTATTATTGAAATAATGAGAAAGTGGTAATTTGGTGACACCACCATCAACAACAGCATACTGCGCCTCGTACTCGCACAGAGATGAAGTCAGCACGCAGTCGTTCATCGCAATTTTGTACCAACTTTCCTGACTACACCGGATACCGTGTCAATAGCGGAACTTTATTCGACTTTCCAAGATTAAAAGTGAAAGAAATGTATACTTAACTTAAAAGGATACCTAAAATTAGGCTTCGTGTACTCGGCAAAATAGTTGAGAAATTTTTTGATTAAAATTTTACAAATGTAAACATAGTAGCATGTTATCAAGTGGACTATATAGACAAAAATATACCATGTAATTGATAGTGATTACAAGAAATCCTCATCGTCGTCCATATTTGATGATTGCTTTTGTTTATTTGCTTTCTTTTTATTCTTGTTATCATCATCATCATCATCATCACTGTCACTTGAGTTAAGTTTCTTCTTTGCAAAAGCAACCTTACTATTCTTTTTGACAGGCTCATCATCGTCATCATCATCATCATCATCATGCATTGGATTCGAAGCATCATCACTCTTTAATCCATAGTCATCTGGGTTAAGTGGAATACCAGAATCTGTTTTACCTGACATAGTTGCCTTCCAATATCTGTAACCCATGAATAATACAAATATACCGATTATTACACCAAAGATAATACCGAATATTACTGCTGTTTGTCTTGATGCTACTTGAGCACTTGCAGTACCATTAACTGGTTGATTTGTTGGTTTAAAAGTAGGTTTCCATGTTTGACCTTCAAATGTCGGTTTACATGTAGGCCGAGAAGTAGGAATTGATGTGGGATGAGAAGTAGGAATTGAGGTTGGAAGAGAAGTAGGATTTGATGAAGGACTTGGTGTCGGGGCTTCAGTTGGTCGAGTTGGAGCGCGAGTGGGAATGAATGTTGGTTTGCGAGTAGGTGCGAAAGTAGGTTTGCGCGTGGGGGCACGAGTAGGTGTAGCCGCATTTATCATACTATTATTTAATGCAAAATTCAAGCATATTAGTAAAATTAGAGACCAATTCATTTAATAACGCCTTATTGTATATTCCTTGTCACTAATTGTACTGTTAGAAGTGTATTTTTTTGGCAAAATTTTTGGTTTTCCGAATTTGATTTGGATTTTCCAAATTGAATAAAGGATCTACTTAGAACTTAGATTTAATATTAAGAGTTTACATGTTATCCTCATGCACCGTCTTAGTACACTAGGAATGCTTAAGTTGAAAATAATTTGAAGTTTGATAATAATTATTGGAACATCAAATGTGATAATAATATTTCATTGCTACACCTTGTCAACTACCGATTATTCTACTGAATTTTGCACCATTTATATGTGTTTGTGTTACGGATGCTACTATTATAGGATTAGAGTATAGTACGCAGTTTAAAGTTTATCACCGGGCGCGGACCTGTTTGTGTTCAACAGGCATGGGTTCCTAGTTACTGGCAGACTGACTGGGTAAAACAGGTTAGTCTTGGTGGCTATTCTTCAGATGGCGCGGTTGCTTCCTCTATTAATCCTATGGTCTCTTGCCTCGGCTTTATTAACCGCGGCATCGCAAAATAAAGTCTCAAAAAATAGAGTAAAATTAATCAATAGTAAGGTATTTTATGATAACATTCTTCCGTCTTTTCTTTTTCAACAAGGAAAAGTAGAAGGAGGTACACAGGCCACTATTGGTGGAGGTAAAGGTAGTAAGACATATCCTTTCATTCCTGATGACACAGCACCAGAGTTTATTTTTGAAAACGCTATGACAGATATGCGTTCACCAATTCTTCCATATCAACTGCAAGATATTTGGGGCTGTGAACGAGAAGAAGAATATTTTGATGTGTACGATTACGAGAATGAATACTTAAAAGTTACAATATCACCTCAATTTGGTGGAAGAATTCTTAGTGTGTTCGATAAAAATCAAAACAAAGAACTTGTATATAACTCTAAATTTCATCAGCCATCGAATATTGGAACACTACATGCTTGGACTGCGGGAGGCATTGAATTTAATTGGTCTCCCGGTATTATTGGTCACAGTGTTTTTAGTGAACGTAGTATTTATTTGAGTGAAGTGAGTACTGATCGTGGTTTAATGCTTCGAGTGTTCGATTATGACAGGTATAACTCAAGTACTTGGCAAGTTGATATTATGTTGAACAAAGACGCATTGCTAATTCACCCAAAGATTACTAATCCAACAGATAAAGATATTGATGGCTATTGGTGGACATGTGTTGCTATTGAAGCTGACGATAAGTTACGTGTACTAACACCTGCATCAAATGTTTTGGATAGTAGTAGATCTTATGCCTATACATATTGGCCACAATTTTCAATTGCTATTGAAAATGCATCATTTGTACCACTATACAGTGATAATTCTTATCTATCACATCATCCGTCAAGTGGTGACTATTTCTTAACCATGGCAAGTGACGCCTACACTCCATTCATTGGTCACACGGACGGCGATAACAATGCTTTTATTCATGGTCATAAATTAAACGGCACTAAATTTTTTAGTTGGGGAACAAGTGGTCCATCTCGATTTCAACAAGATTTTCTTGCTGCCGGACAAAAAGGTGCTGGTTACTACACAGAGCTTCAAGTTGGAGTCATGCCAACTCAAATGCAAACTTTTCAAATTAGAAGTAACTCAAGTCTTCAATGGACCGAGTACTTCATTAATATTAAAAGCGATTCAACTCTGCTTAACAGTCCAAACTATGGCGATGTAATAGCGGAAGTAGAAAAACACATCAAGAACCAATTTTCGAACGAAGATTACAACGATTGGGACGAATTCTTCTCCAGATACTCTTCTATATCCGGTAAAATTGTGCAAAATGGTCAACCATATGGTGCATTAGAAGAGATGCTCAGAGGCAAACAGTTGAATGCGGCTCTAGAGTTTGCCCTTCCTAGCTCTACTGACAAAGATTACGAGCTTGTGCAACCATTCGTAGAGCTGTTAAAACAAGGTTATTTTTCTGAGCAAACACTTGCCAAGACTCCATTAACCTATCAAACTACTGACGCATGGTACGACAAAATTTCTGAAAGTGCAAGCAAGTATGGTATGACATGGTTACATGCACTCCATTTAGGAATAATATTAACTGAAAGAGGTGAAGTTAGCAGCCCAAGAGAAATGTTTACGACATCGATAGCGTTAAACCCAAATAATGTCATTGCTATTCGCAATCTAGCAGTGTTATCGTCGTCAACAGCCGATGCTTGGAGCTACTACAGTCAAGCCTTGAGTTTACTGTTTACTAAACCAGAGAATTCAGTGCTAAGTAATGACGATCCTTCAGTTTACACCAGATTAAGTACTAATTTAGTGAACGAGGCATCAATCTTCTTGTACTCGCAGAGTGCTGCTAGTTGGTACAGCGTGTGGGCAGAGTTCATTAGTCTGGTCCCGAAAGAATATCACTATCTAGACAATTTTATTCGTCTACAATGCAATTATTACAATTATGTGCAAGAATACCAACGAACTATTGATTTATTGTCCAAGAACTGCTTTCCGACCTTTGCAACCGACAGACAATACTTGATGACTCTGTGGGTATCCGCGACGGAAGGACTGATGAACGCCCAAACTGCATTGGAGAAACACCGCACACATTTAGCCATGCCAATCCCAGAGAATATTGGCTGTGCAAAGGGCAGCAAGTGGTGCTTGAACTATTGGTAGTGCACTATTAGTGAGCAAACAAGCCAATTAGTAAGAGGTTGTAGTATTGTTGTAACTTAATTTCAAATTTTCTTTTTTCTT
>JACCDO011340351.1_pt1 | contig 17608 bp, 9 predicted proteins | sample 7446101 | NCBI WGS metagenome assembly JACCDO01 (sample SAMN15323440, study PRJNA562643) | freshwater metagenome | isolation source: river surface water | place: USA:Blue River Watershed | collected 2017-08-16 | reverse complement strand
ATTGACCATTGCTTGGTTCTCTCTTAGAAAAACTCAGGTACAGCTTTCAGGTTTCTGTTTGCTGCTGGCACTCTTTATATTCGGCTGGACCTATTCGTTTCAATATGCCGACTCAAGACTAACCAAGCCTTTTCCAGAAGAGCTAGAGAATCAAGAGATCCGGGTCAGTGGGTACATAGATCAACTTCCCAATGGAGATGAGCAGGGTCAGCGTTTTAGTTTTCGCGTTAGCAGTTGGGATGAGCAAGATTCCAAGGACTTACCAGAACGTATTTATTTGAGCTGGAGTAATGCTTGGCACAAGAAGATGGTCATCCCAAACTTGATCCCTGGTCAAGAGTGGGAGTTTCTTGTGAAGTTAAAAAGACCGCACTCACTAATAAATCCTCATCAGTTTGACTTCGAACGATGGATGTTTCATCAAGGTTTTAGTGCCTACGGATCCGTTCGCTCCGGTGAGCTTTTGTCAGACTCCATTCGGCTGAGTAACTTCAAAACTGCAATTGAGTATCAGCGTTGGCGCATTCGAACCAAGATAAGAAATATCTTGGGTAAGGACGCCCAGTATGTTGGCGTTCTAATTGCATTGGTGATTGGTGATCAGAATGCAATTGCTCAGGAAGATTGGCGCGTGTTTAATGCCACCGGAGTAGGGCACCTTATTTCTATTTCGGGTCTGCATGTAACCATGCTATCGGGATTAGGGGCTGCCCTAGGTGCTTGGTTATGGCGTAGAAGACAGTTACCCCTTAGTGTGCCTGTTCAAAAGATAGCTGCCTGCACAGGATTTCTGACAGCATTTTTATATGCCTGGTTAGCGGGTTTTCAAATACCAGCTCAACGCACTATGTACATGGTGGGTGTTGTTGCCTTTGCACTCTGGACCGGACGCATCGCTCGCGCATTCGATATTTGGTGGCTCGCATTACTGCTGGTATTAATAATGGATCCAATGGCAGCTTACACACCAGGCTTTTGGTTATCCTTTGGCGCGGTCGCAGTGATCTTGTATGGTATGGGGGCTTCGTCAAGCTTGATAGGTATCCCCAATGGCAAAGAGTACGAAAAGGATCGATCCGAGCGCTTGATATTAGCTCTAAAAGAGTCGTGCCGATTGCAGTGGATCGTAACAATTGCTTTATTGCCCTGCACTTTATATTGGTTTTATCAAGTCTCTATTGCCTCACCCATTGCCAATGCTCTGGCAATTCCAATCATTAGCTTTGTGGTGACCCCCTTAGCAATCGCTGGCGCTTTATTGCCGGAGTCGCTATCACACCCCCTTTTGCATTTAGCTCACTTTGCTATGGAGCTGACAGCTCGCTATTTAAATTATTTAGCCCAATTTAATTGGGCGGTTGTGTGGTCCCATCAGCCTACTTGGTGGTCACTCGCTCTATCTACTATTGGAATTTATCTCCACATACGGCCTGGACCTTTTCGTGAGCACTTCTTACTACGCATTCTCAGCTTGATATTGCTCATCCCACTCTTTTGGGGAAGCCATCAAGCAATCAGGGAGGGTGAGTTTAGGGCAAGTGTGTTTGATATTGGTCAGGGTACTGCTGTGCTAATCGAGACCAAAGCACATCGACTTCTATATGACGCTGGTCCTCTCACAGGAAAAAAAGATAATGCGGGAGAGAGAACTCTATTGCCTTATTTTCGAGGGGAGGGAATTAATCATCTCGATCGATTGGTTATTAGTCATAAAGATGCTGATCATATAGGCGGTGCAAGTACTTTGATAAAGACCATCCAGATTGAATCTTTTCTGGGGGTGATGCCAAAGAATCACCCATTTATGATCGAGCTTAGTAAAAAGTCGATACCTGCACTACCTTGTCAATATGGACAGGAGTGGCGTTGGGACCAGGTGCAATTTAAGGTGTGGCACCCAGGGGAAGAGATTACATTTGATCCAGAAGATCATCGAGGAAAACCAAATGAGAACAGTTGCGTCCTAGAAGTAAACAATGGACATACCAGTTTCTGGTTGACTGGGGATATTGAGAGGCGCGGAGAGCGTGAACATGTGCAGCGTCTTGAGGAGGAGCGTTATAGACATCCTCATAAAGTCATTGTGATGGCACCCCACCATGGTAGCAAAACATCGTCATCGATAGAATGGTTGGAGGCCTTAAAGCCTACCGCTGCATTCTCACAGCACGGCTATCTCAATCGTTATGGCCATCCTCATCCGGTCGTGAAGACGCGCTATGCGGAGGGCGAAATTCCCCTGTTAGAAACAACTCAAACTGGTGCCCAAATATGGCATGCCTCTGCCAATGATCTGGTCGTATATTTAATGAGGCCGATGGGGAAACGATTGTGGCATCACGATTAGTTAGTATTCTCTACGTAGCCAATACATCGTGGCATGAAGAAAAAAAGGGTCTGAAGCAGAAATGCATCAAACCCTTTAGGTATTTGGTTGCGGGGATAGGATTTGAACCTATGACCTTCGGGTTATGAGCCCGACGAGCTGCCAGACTGCTCCACCCCGCGTCTGAACCTTAGATTCTAGCATTTTTATGCCCCAATGTCGAGCAAAGTTCTAGATAGTGGGTGTTGAGGGGCGTATCATAGAGGCCTAGATGACTTCTTTGTTCCCAGCCAATGTCGATTAGTAATCCCGAGTTCTCTAATTCATCGGTTCTTCAGCCCGTTGATATTCACGGTCATGATCATCACACTAAAAAAAGTCTACCCGCAGTCATGTTGGCCGCGATTGGCGTGGTCTTTGGAGACATTGGCACTAGCCCTTTATATGCATTAAAAGAATGTTTTGATCCCAAGCATGGCATTCCATTCTCGGTAGAGGCGCTCTATGGAGTCATCTCCATGATGATTTGGGCACTCTTTATTGTGGTGACCTTTAAGTATGTCTTCTTTGTGATGCGTGCCGACAATAAGGGTGAGGGTGGCGTGCTCTCACTAATGGCGCTTGCACTGCGCTCTATCAAGAGCAACACTCGACAATACTTTTTGATTATGGTCTTAGGGATGTTGGGCGCCTGTATGCTGCTTGGCGAGTCGGTCATCACCCCGGCAATTTCGGTACTCTCAGCGGTCGAGGGAATTGCCATTGCCACCCCGCAATTGGCTAATGCGGTGATTCCAATATCAGTCATTATTTTGATTGCTTTGTTTGTGATTCAAAAATACGGGACTGCAGCCGTCGGTAAGTGGTTTGGACCCATCACCTTTGTTTGGTTTATTACCTTGGCCATTTTAGGTCTCATGAATATTGGTAAAGCCCCAGAAATTATTTACGCATTTAATCCACTCTACGCGATTAACTTTGTGATCGATTACCCCTTAACGGCATACATCGTGATGGGTGCGGTAGTGCTCGTAGTTACTGGTGTAGAAGCTCTTTATCTGGATATGGGTCATTTTGGGCGCAATCCAGTGCGCTATGCATGGCTTCTCATCGTCTTGCCTTGCTTACTGATTAATTACTTAGGCCAGGGTGCGGTCTTAATTGCGAACCCCGCTGCAGCCGCAAACCCTTTTTATTTAATGGTACCGGAATGGGCTTTGTGGCCCGTAGTCGCTTTGGCTACTGCCGCAACCGTAATCGCATCCCAGGCGGTGATCTCAGGCGCATTCTCGCTCGTGAACCAAGGCATCTTGCTTGGCTTTATGCCTCGCATGAATATTTTGCACACCTCGGATTCTGAGCGTGGTCAGATTTATATTCCCGCTGTTAATTGGGCACTCTTAATTATGGTGATTGTGACCGTCATGGAATTTGGTGAATCAGTCAACTTAGCTGCCGCTTATGGAATATCGGTGAGCTCAGCCATGTTGATTACTACCATTCTATTAAGTATCGTGATGCGCCGTGAGTGGCATATCAATCCATTCATCATTGGGTTTTTAATTATTAGTTTCTTTGTGATTGATCTCGCGTTTTGGACTGCAACCCTCATTAAGATTAAAGATGGTGGTTGGTATCCATTAGCGCTCGGTCTCTTGATATTTACTTGCATCATTACCTGGTATCGCGGTAGGCAATTACTCAGAGATAAATTGATTAAAGAGTCAATCCCGCTGGAGATGTTTATTAAAAATCTTCTGCAACATCCACCCCATCGGGTAGAGGGTACTGCAGTGTTCTTAACACCGCACATTGATTTCGTACCAGCAGCGATGCTCCATAATCTCAAACACAATCATGTGATGCATCAGCGGATCTTCTTTCTCAAGTTAAGTACCTGGGATATTCCATTTGTGCGTGACGATGAGCGTCTTTCCTTAAAAGATTTGGGTGGCAATGTCTATGTTGTACGCTCTGTACATGGCTTTAAAGAGACTCCTGATATCAATAAAGTGATTGAGCTTATTAGCAAGCAATACAATCTTCCATTTGATCTGATGGATACCACCTTCTTCTTGGCACGCGATGCGATTACTCCTGCAAAATCTCCAGGAATGGCTGTGTGGCGTGAGCGTTTATTTGCCACCATGATGCAAAACGCAGCAAAGCCATCGGACTTTTATAACATTCCAGCCAATCGCTTAGTAGAGCTTGGTGCCAAAGTTGAGATTTGAAATTGATCAAGTATTTTTCTCTTGCATTACTAGCGTCATGGTTACTTTTTTCTACACTTAGCCATGCCGCCACCAACGATCAATTAGAGCTTGAACGTTTAAATCAGATTGAGGAAGAGCTCACTCTCCAACGAGAGTGGGCTGACTACCGTTGGAAGAAAACAAACTCTGAGTGCTATGCCAAGTTTTTTGTGAACTCGTGCCTGCAAGATGCGCGCGCTAAATATCGTCGTGAAATTGACCCGATTCGCGCCCAAGAGGTTTTACTCAATGATAATCAACGCATTCTTCGGGACCGAATTAAAACTCAGCGAGATGCTGAGCGCGCCGCTGAGCGCTCCGATCCAAAGCGTGCCCAAGAACGTGCTGATAACGAGAAAGCATTCCAACAGAAACAAAAAGAGGCTGCCGCACGTGCTGCGGATCTTGAGGAACGCCGTAAAGATGCCCCACGCCGCGCCCAAGAGAATAAATCTGGTGTGAAGTTAGATTAGATCTGTGGCTAAGACTAAAACTCTCTATGTCTGCCAAGCCTGCGGTGGCAGTTCACCCAAATGGCAAGGGCAGTGTCCCGCTTGCCAGGCTTGGAATACCTTAGAAGAATCGCTTTCCGAGGCATCATCAGGTAATCGTTTCCAAGGGCTTACCAACTCCATACCGCGGCAAAAATTAGTGAGCATTAATGCTGAGGATTCTCCACGTTTACCAACCGGTATTGAAGAGCTTGATCGTGTTTTAGGTGGCGGTTTAGTGCCTGGTGGAGTTGTTCTTTTGGGAGGTGACCCCGGTATTGGCAAGTCTTCCTTGCTGCTACAAGCCCTAGCAGAGCTGAGCGCAAAAGGAGTCGATGTGCTCTATAGCAGCGGTGAGGAATCTGCTGCCCAAATTGCATTGCGCGCAAAGCGCATTGTGTTGGATTCGCCTTCGCTTGAGGTGCTTGCGGAGATCCAATTAGAGAAACTGTTACTTTCTGTAGAAGCTGCACAGCCCCAGGTCTTGGTAGTGGATTCGATTCAAACTCTGTATTCCGAAGCGTTTTCATCGGCACCCGGATCGGTTGCGCAGGTTCGGGAGTGCGCAGCACAGCTCACGCGCTTGGCTAAATCGAGTGGTATCTGTGTTTTGTTAGTTGGCCATGTGACCAAAGATGGACATCTAGCAGGCCCCAGGGTGCTGGAGCATATTGTTGATACTGTTTTGTATTTTGAGGGCGATACCCATTCCTCGTTTCGCTTAGTACGGTCCATCAAAAACCGCTTTGGTGCGGTTAATGAGTTAGGTGTCTTTGCGATGACCGAGCGCGGTCTGAAGGGTGTTAATAATCCATCGGCATTATTTTTGTCCCAACATCCAGAAACCGTTCCGGGCTCTTGTGTGCTAGTGACCCAAGAGGGTAGTCGTCCCTTATTAGTAGAGATTCAGGCTTTGGTGGATACGGCGCATATCCCCAATCCACGGCGCTTGGCAGTGGGCTTGGAGCAGGCACGTCTTGCGATGTTGTTAGCGGTCTTGCATCGTCATGCCGGTATTGCCTGTTTTGATCAAGATGTGTTCTTAAATGCGGTGGGAGGCGTCAAGATTAGTGAGCCCGCTGCAGACCTGGCTGTTCTCTTGGCAATCGCCTCGTCGATCCGTAATCGGGCTTTGCCAAAAAGCTTAGTGGTTTTTGGTGAGGTCGGACTTGCCGGTGAGATTCGACCATGCCCCCGCGGTCAAGAGCGCCTCAAAGAAGCTGCCAAGTTGGGATTTTCGGTCGCTATTATTCCCAAGGCAAACTTACCCAAGACAAAGATTGCCAATTTACAAGTGATTGCGGTTGAGCGCATTGATGAAGCTATTCGTGCTGCGAATGATTTGAGTTAACAAGATCTATTTCTGAAGATCCTCTGCCAAAATGATACAGACCTGTTGATCACCAGCCGATACTTCCAGCCAAATCGCTGGTATGTGCGGAAATGCCTGATGGAAGTATTCATACTCGTTACCAATTTCCATAACAAGCGCCCCGCGTTCATTTAAGTAATCGGCGGCGCCCGCAATAATTCTCGTGATGATATCCATGCCATTAAGACCGCCTGCCAGAGCTTCCCTAGGCTCGGCTTGATATTCTGGGGGGAGGGCGCGCATAGAGGCTTCATTGACGTAAGGGGGATTGCAAATGATGAGATCAAAACGATGGTCCTCGTCGGTGTCTGGCAGTGCATTCCATAGATCTCCATGCAACAGTTCAACCTGATTATTAACATGATGACGTTCAACATTACGCGCTGCTAAAGCGAGCGCTGGTAAAGAGAGATCGCTCGCTGTGATGCGCAAATCAGGATAGTGAAGTGCGGTCAAGATAGCTAATGAGCCATTACCAGTGCACAAATCCAGAACCTTGCCATCGGCTGGTAACCAAGGATCTAGTTCGCCATGGACAATAAGCTCTGCAATGAAGGAACGCGGAATGATGCTTTGTGGGGTGCAGTCAAATGGTATGCCCATGAGCCATGCTTCGCCAAGCAGATATGCCAATGGCTCACGACGACTAATTCGTTGTTGTGCAATGTTGATGGCATCTTGAGTCATCTTCGCAGAAAGGGGTTTATCGCCAAGATTCAGTGTCTCGGTTGGAGAAATACCCAATTGTTTACTGACGATCCAGAGCGCTTCACTTTGCGCATTGTTAGCGCCATGGCCATAGTGCAAATGAGCGGACTCTAGTAATTGAGTAATTTTTGTACAACAGTCCTCCACGGTTAATACAGATGGAGTGAACGAGTTGAGGGAGGGATCCATAGAGCTCACACTAACCGAGGGTCAGTAAGTTGTGATCAGGCAATAAGTTTTTCGAGAGCGCGACGATAGATATTCTTAAGCGGTTCAATCGAATTAAGCGCAACACGCTCATCAATCTTATGGCTCGTCGCATTGATGGGCCCAAATTCGACAAGCTCAGAACAGATTTTGGCAATAAAGCGCCCATCGCTTGTGCCACCCGTGGTCGAGAGCTCAGCGCTCACATTCGTTTCAGCCATGATGGCCTCACGCATGGCACCTGCTAGAGCGCCATCGCCTGTTAAGAAAGGCTCACCCCCTAATGTCCAAGTAATCTCAAACTCCAAACCTGCATCTCTTAAGATACTCTCAAGCCCGCCTTTGAGCTGTTCTGGCTTGCTTTCGGTGGAGAAACGGAAATTGAAGTCAAGCGTGAGTTCACCTGGTATGACATTGTTAGCACCCGTGCCCGCATGAACATTAGAGATCTGAAAACTGGTTGGCTGAAAATACAGGTTGCCACGATCCCACTCTTTGGTAACTAGTTTGCTAAGCGCAGGGGCAAGCTCATGAATGGGATTGCGACCTAGATGAGGATAGGCAATATGGGCTTGTATGCCCTTGACCTTTAATTTTCCGGAAAGAGAACCGCGGCGGCCATTTTTAATCATGTCACCCAATTGATTGACGGAGGTGGGTTCTCCAATCACACAGTAGTCGAGTTTTTGCCCTCTTTTTTTGAGAAGATCGCACACGATCACAGTACCATCATTGGCAGGACCTTCTTCATCACTAGTAATTAAAAACGCAATCGAGCCTTGGTGATTGGGGTATTGCTTCACAAATTCTTCGCTAGCAACAACAAAACCAGCCAGAGACGTTTTCATATCGGCTGCACCGCGACCATACAGATGGTCATCGCGCTCACTGGGCATAAAGGGGTCGGTGGTCCATTTTTCTAGGGGTCCAGTTGGCACCACATCGGTATGACCTGCAAAAGCAAGCACCTTACCTTTGGGGTCAGCACCCCGTTTGATAGCCCATAAATTAGTCACCTGAAAATCAGCCGGCCCGCTCACAATAGTCTCGGTCTCAAAACCAATGGCAGCAAGACGCTTTGCAATCAGCTCTTGGCAACCACCATCGGCGGGCGTTACCGAACGGCAGGCAATTAGTTCTTTTGTTAGCTCAAGGGCGCTTTGCATGGCTTAATCGCGGTAGCTTAATCGCGCAAGAGTTCATTAATCGCAGTCTTAGCACGTGTTTGCGCATCAACCTTTTTCACGATCACAGCAGCATACAAACTGTACTTGCCGTTACTGGCAGGGATTGAGCCAGGGACCACCACGGAGCCTGCGGGCACTCGGCCATAGTGAACCTCACCGGTCTCGCGGTCATAGATCTTGGTGCTTTGACCAATATAGACACCCATTGAGAGCACGCTGTTTTCTTCAATGACAACACCTTCGACCACTTCGGAGCGTGCGCCAATAAAGCAGTTATCTTCAATAATCACCGGACCTGCCTGAATGGGTTCTAAGACCCCACCAATCCCAACGCCACCCGAGAGGTGAACGTTCTTACCAATTTGAGCGCACGATCCGACAGTAGCCCAGGTATCAACCATGCTGCCTTCATCGACATAAGCGCCAATGTTGACGTAAGAGGGCATTAGGACCACATTCTTGGCCACATAAGAACCTCTGCGGGCAAATGCTGGGGGGACGACACGAAAGCCACCTTTGGCAAAGTCTTCCGGGGTGTAGTTCGCAAACTTGCTGGGGACTTTGTCATAGAACTGAGTGAAACCACCTGCTGACATTGTTTGGTTATCTTCAAGACGAAAGGACAGTAAAACTGCTTTTTTAACCCATTGATTAACATCCCATTTACCCACACTTCGCCGCTCGGCAACACGGATGGTGCCATTATTGAGGCCTTCTAAGACAGCATTGACCGCCTGTCTAATATCGGCAGGAGCGGAGCTAGGAGAGAGATTGGCGCGGTTTTCCCAGGCCTGATCGATGGTGGTTTGTAGGGCTTGACTCATAGGGTGTGGATAACTATAGGATTGATAAGGATTTTTAGAAAATACATGGTTTAAATCATGAGTCTTTCATTATATTGGGGGTTGTACTAAAGGGTTAGTTGCCCGCAGGATTGTTATCATCTCCTCTGAGAACTTTTTAATCCTAAAACCCCTGATTTTGTCCCCCAAGAAGAACGTCCGTGCAACTTAAATCTATTAAATTATCTGGCTTTAAATCCTTTGTTGATCCTACCCATTTTGAGTTACCTGGCCAGTTAATTGGGGTTGTGGGCCCAAATGGTTGCGGTAAGTCCAACATTATTGATGCGGTTCGGTGGGTGCTGGGTGAGTCGCGTGCCAGCGAGTTACGCGGTGAGTCGATGCAAGACGTTATTTTTAATGGCTCGGGTTTACGTAAACCCTCTGGTCGCGCCAGTGTGGAGCTCATTTTTGATAATGCCGATGGTCGTGCGCATGGGCAATGGTCAAGCTTCACAGAGTTATCTGTAAAGCGTGTCTTAACGCGTGATGGCAACTCCAGCTATTACATCAATAATCAGGTAGTGCGTCGTAAGGACGTGCAAGATATTTTCTTGGGTACTGGTCTTGGCCCGCGTGCTTATGCCATTATTGGACAGGGAACGATTTCCCGAATCTTGGAGTCCAAGCCTGAAGAACTGCGAGTCTTTTTAGAAGAAGCAGCTGGTGTATCTAAGTATAAAGAGCGACGCAAAGAAACCGCATCTCGTCTAGAAGATACTCAAGAAAACTTGGTGCGTGTTCAAGATATCTTGCGAGAGCTAGAGCAACAACTTGCTCGCCTTGAGGCGCAGGCCGAGGTTGCCAGCCGTCACAATGAGCTCTTAGCGCAAATGAAGTCGCAACAACACCTGCTATGGTTTGTAAAACAAACGGAGTCTGGTAAGGAGCAAGAGAAGCATGCAAATGCAATCCGTGAGACCCAAGTCAAGTTAGAAGAAGAAACCTCGAAACTGCGCCATGCAGAATCTGAACTAGAGACCATGCGCACTCAGCAATATGCTCTGCAAGACGTGGTCTCTAAGGCTCAAGGTGATCTCTATGAGACCAATGCAGAAGTGAGTCAGATCGAATCTGAAATTAAATACGTGCATGAGTCGCGCCAGCGTTTACAAGAGCAGGTCGCTGATTTGCAAGCTCAACTCGATCGTTGGACCACTCAAGAGAAAGATGCGGCACAAGCCCAGCGTCAGGCTGAACAAGAGTTCCGTCAAGCGAGTGAGAATGAGGCAAGCTTGCAGGCAGAGTTTGTGCAATTACAGCAACGTTTACCCGTTCAAGATCAGGCCTATCAATCGGCTAGTAATGCTCTGGACCAAGCACGCTCTGCGCTCTCTGGCATGGAGCAACGCATTGTTAGTTTGCAAGAGCGCTATAAAGCGGGCGAATCACAAACTGAGGAAGTGAGTGGTCGTGCAAGTCGTCTGCGGGATGAGTTAGCAGGTATGCGCAAGCCAGATGATCAGGCACTCCAAATGGCTACCGATCGCCACATCATGGCGCAACGTAAGGCAGAAGACGCAAAATTAAAGGCCAGTCAGACCCAAGAGCATGTTCCTGCGACGGATGCTATTCGTCAAAAAGCCTTAGAGCAAATCCAAAAAGCCAATCAAGACGTACATCAAAGCGAGGCAAAGTTAACTGCCTTGACCACTTTGCAAGCCAGCGTGCAGGCCCAAGGCAAGATCGGCCCTTGGTTGGAGAGTAAAGGCCTGAAAGAAAGTAAACGGCTATGGCAAGAGCTCAAAGTAGAAAAAGGCTGGGAGCCCGCCCTTGAGTCTGTATTGCGAGAGCGTTTAGCGGCATTAACTGGTAAGAGCATTAATGAGACTCTCAGTCTTGCTAAGGATGCACCTCCTAGTCGCTTAGCTATTTTATTAACCGATGGCACAGACCAATCGGACTCTAAGGTGCCGGCTGGTTTTATTACTCTTTTATCCCGCGTGCAGGCGAGTGGAATAACCGCAGGCGTTCTTCAAGAATGGCTCAGCAATATCTATATTGCTGATAATTTAGAGGATGCACTTCGCCGTCGTTCACAACTAACTAAGGGATCCGCTCTGGTGACCCAAGAGGGTCATATGGTGACCCGAGTGGGCGTGCAGTTGTATGCACCAGACTCTGAGCAAGCAGGAATGTTGGCAAGGGCTCAAGAGATGGAGAGTCTTGAGAAACAACTCAAGGCTCAACAACTGATCCAAAGTGAGGTTCAAAGTGAGCTCGAGCAGGCGAACGCGAACTATCAAGCTGCTCAACAAGCGGCGGAGCAGGCACGGGTTGCAGCCGATCAGTCGGTACAAGAGGCGCACAGTTTCGAAGTAGAGAAGATGCAATTACTGCAAGCGCAAGAACAGTACAGTACACGTGCTGCACAGATTGATAGCGAGCTTCAAGAAATTGCGCAACAGTTAACGCAGGTTCAAGATGCCAATGCGCAAATTAATACACAACTGACCAATTCCGAGTCGGAGAAGACCGGTCTCCAAAATGGCCTTAGTTCGGCGCAACAAAATCTGGAGCAAGCAGAGTCAGCCCGTGAGACTTTACGCGAGTCACTCCGTCAAGCCGAGATGACTGCTCAAGAGGCTGCATTTAATACGCGCTCATTACAACAAAAGATTAATGATTTACAGCGTGATCAATCCACCGCCAGAACCCAGATCATGGAACTGCAGGATCGCTTTGATGCAAGCCAAGTAGAACTCAAAGGCTTAAGCGATGAGGCGGCACAAACTAAATTACAGTCATTACTGGTTACTCGCTCCGAGCGAGAAGCCGCTCTTGCTAAAGCACGGACCGAGCAAGAAGCAATGCAGCATCAGTTACGCGAGGCAGATGAAGCCCGTCTATTTTTGGAGCAAACCTTGCAGCCCATGCGCGATCGCGTAGTTGATCTGCAATTACGTGAGCAAGCTGCACGCCTAAGCTATGAGCAGTTCACCACCTTATTAAACGATGATGAGGCAGATCTACAGGCTTTAGCAGAGCGCTATAGCCCCGATCTACGAGCCAGTAGTCTGCAGGGAGAGGTAACCCGTCTGAATAACGAGATCCAGTCACTCGGCCCAGTCAATATGGCAGCACTCGATGAGTTATCGAGTAGTCGTGAGCGTAAATCTTTCTTGGATGCGCAATCTGCTGACTTGAATGAGGCAATTCAAACCTTAACGGACGCGATTGCCAAAATTGATGCAGAGACCAGGGATCTTCTCCAAGGAACCTTTGATCAAGTGAACACCCATTTCGGACGACTCTTCCCTGAGCTATTTGGTGGTGGTCACGCCCAGTTGGTGATGACCGGCGAAGAGATCTTGGATGCAGGAGTGCAAGTGATGGCTCAGCCACCTGGCAAGAAGAACAGCACGATTCATTTACTCTCTGGCGGTGAGAAGGCTTTAACAGCAATTGCTCTCGTATTTTCACTATTCTTATTGAACCCAGCCCCATTCTGTTTGCTCGATGAGGTAGATGCGCCATTAGATGATGCGAACACGATGCGCTATGCTGATATGGTATCGAGGATGTCAGATAAGACCCAGTTTGTATTTATCTCGCATAACAAGATCACCATGGAAATTGCTAGCCAATTGATTGGAGTAACGATGCAGGAACAGGGTGTCTCGCGGATTGTTGCGGTTGACATCACTTCGGCTGTATCAATGGTGGAGGCGGCTTAATGCCGCTTGAGAAATTTGCTTCCCAATGGGGCTTGTCAGAGCTTCAACTAGCTCTTGGTTTTATTGGCCTACTTTTTTTGGTATGGGTAATTGTTTATAACATTCGTAATGCCAAGAGTCGAAAAGGTGACGAAGATTTACGAATAGAACCATCCTCTGAGCCTGCAGAACCCATTGTTGAAGAGCCAATTGTTGTTTCTCCTAATCTCTACCAAACTCCATTGGTGCAAGCAATTGATCCACGTATTGATTGTGTGATTGCCCTGCGTTTTCCAGAGCCCATTTCAGGGATTGAGATCTTAGAAGCTCTTAGGGAGTGGTCTGACCTACAAATACCATGGATGGCTGATGGCCTAGTCCCCACAAATTCTGGTGAGGGTGTTTGGGGAGTCCTAGATGCCAATCACTTATATGCGGAGATTCAATTAGCAGTGCAGTTAGCCAGTCGTCGAGGCCCTATTGGGGTCCTTGAGTTATCCGATTTTTGCTCTCGGGTGCAAGCCCTCGCAGAGACTTTGGATGCTCAGATCGATATGCCAGCAGTAGGTACGATGCTCGATAGCTCCAAGGAGTTGGATGCACTTGCTGCACAAAGTGATGTTCTCTTAGGCATCAATATCGTGTTTGATCAGCAAGCATGGTCTTGGCCTCATTTGGATTCGGTACTCACCCAACGGGGCTTTAAACGAAGTAATGATGGCACATCACTTGAATATCCCATTCAAGGTAAGACAGTATTTCGTACGGCACAATTGGATCATCACTCACCCATTAGCCAGATCACCCTTTTGCTCGAGGTCCCAGTCGTTTCTGCCGTATTACAACCATTCGATCGAATGCTGAATGAGGCAGCTGATATTGCAGAAGCGTTGCAAGGGCGTCTAGTGGACGATAACGGCGTTAATCTCACCGAAGGCTCTGTGAATGTGATTCGGAAGCAGCTTGATGTCCTGTATGCCCAGTTAGAAAAATCTGGCATTGCTGCTGGATCGGCTACTGCCGTTCGATTATTTAGTTAGGATAGCAATTGAGTAAAGGCAGATCCTCAGAAGCGGATCGTTATTGTTATTTACAGACAGAGCTTGCGCGTCTGGAGCATGCTTATTATGTGCTTGATCAACCCTTGGTACCCGATGCAGAATACGATCGCTTGTATCGAGAGCTTCTAGACCTAGAGCAAAACCATCCAGATTGGATAACAGCAGATTCTTTATCACAGCGTGTCGGCGGTACTCCTCTTAAGGTATTTAATGAGGTTAAGCATGCTGTACCCATGCTCTCATTAAATAATGCGTTTGAGGAGTCAGAGTTAGTCAGTTTTGATCGTCGCTGCCGCGAGGGATTGGGGCTTGAGACGGTGGAGTACGCTTGCGAACTCAAGTTTGATGGCCTCGCAATCTCTTTGCGTTATGAAGGTGGAGTATTGATCCAAGCGGCTACTCGGGGTGATGGTGCAAGTGGCGAGGATGTCTCAGCCAATATCCGCACAATTCACTCCATCCCTTTGCGCTTGACTGGAAAACAAATTCCGGATGTGCTGGAAGTGCGTGGTGAAGTCTTTATGCACCGTAAAGATTTTGAGCGGATGAATAAACATGCTGCAACCCTAGGAGAAAAAGAATTTGCGAATCCTAGAAATGCCGCTGCTGGAAGCTTGCGCCAACTCGACTCGAAGATCACTGCGAAGCGACCCCTAAGTTTCTTTGCCTATGGATTGGGCGCACTAGAGCCTGCGAACTGGCTTCCTAAAAGTCATAGTCAACTACTCGACTTATATCTGGAACTTGGTCTGCCAGTTTGTCATGAACGTCGTGTTGTAAGTTCCGTAGAGGGACTTCAGCAGTTCTATCAAGAGATTGGAGCAAAGCGTAATCAATTGCCCTATGAAATTGATGGCGTCGTTTATAAGGTCAATTTGTTTAAACAGCAAAACACCTTAGGGTTTGTCTCACGTGCGCCACGTTTTGCGATAGCACATAAATATCCCGCTCAAGAAGAAATCACGACCGTATTGGATATCAATGTCCAGGTTGGGCGAACCGGTGCTATTACCCCAGTTGCCCGTTTATCACCAGTCATAGTCGGCGGCGTTACCGTAACGAATGCCACACTTCACAATGAGGATGAGGTCCGTCGTAAGGACGTACGGGTAGGCGATACGGTTGTTGTCCGTAGAGCCGGCGATGTGATCCCTGAAGTAGTTTCTGTTGTACTCGATCGCAGACCAAAGAATGCCAAGCCCTTTGAGATACCTAGCCAATGCCCAATCTGCGATTCTCATATCGAACGTTTGGTTGATGAAGCAGTAGCAAGGTGTAGTGGTGGTCTATTTTGTGCTGCCCAACGCAAGCAAGCTTTACTCCATTTTGCGCATCGTCGCGCCATGGACATTGAGGGTCTTGGTGACAAAATTGTGGATCAGTTGGTTGATCTCAACTTAGTTCGAACCCCTGCTGATCTTTATCGCTTAGGTTTTTCTGCTCTAGCTAACTTAGAGCGGATGGGTGATAAGTCGGCTGACAATCTAATTCAATCGATCACACAATCAAAGTCTACAAGCCTGCCGCGCTTTATCTTTGGTCTTGGCATTCGCCATGTAGGAGAAAGTACAGCGAAAGACTTGGCCAAGCACTTTGGCAATATGCATGCTTTGATGGATGCGCAACTGGATGATCTTCTTACAGTCAATGATGTAGGTCCTGTAGTAGCCAATTCCATCATTAGCTTTATGTCGGAGAGCCATAACCGAGAGGTAATTGAGCAATTGCTAGCATCAGGGATTGAGTTTCAGGTAGAAGAGCGGATTGCTGGTGTTGATTTGAGTGGCAAGACCTTTGTACTAACTGGTACATTACCAACGATGTCACGCGACAAAGCAAAGGCTCTGCTTGAAGCAGCGGGAGCTAAAGTAGCAGGTTCGGTATCTCAAAAAACCTCATACGTTGTTGCTGGAACCGATGCAGGCAGCAAGCTCGAGAAAGCAACTGAGCTGGGCATCTCAGTTCTTGATGAAGATGCTTTAATGAAGCTCTTAGGCCGCTAAGACTTCTAGTAACTCTGTTTCAAGCTGAATTTGTAACTTAGGGTTCTTGCTCAAGTTGGTGCCATCTAGCAACATAATGTCTTCTACTCGCTCACCTAGGGTATTAATGCGGGCGGTGTGTAACGAAACACGATGTTTTGCTAAAGCCTTAGCGACTGCATATAAGAGGCCGGAGCGATCTGATGCAGAGAGGGTGAGGGCGAAGTATTGATTGCGTTCATCGGGCTGTAAGCTAACTCTTGCCTGAATCGGGAAGCTTTTGGATTGACGGGAGAGACGACCAATACTAGGCTCCGGTAGGGGCGCTGATTTCTGAATCGATTCTGCGAGCTCATACTCAACTAGCTGAATTAGATCGCGATAGCTGCCACCTTCCTCGATCAAATGACTCCCAGAGATCTGGAAGGTATCTAAGGCGTATCCATGTTTAGTTGTATGGATTCTGGCATCCCAAATTGAGAAATGATGTCGCTCAAAATAGGCGCAAATCCGAGCAAACAAATCAGCTTGGTCTTTCACATACACGGCAATTTGTAAGCCGTCGCCAGCGGGAGAGAGGCGTCCACGCACAATCGCTTCATCCGCATGAACTCGATTAAAGAGGTGGCGTGTGAGCCAAGCAATGTCACCCGCTTCTTGCCTTAAAAAGAATGCAACATCTAGTTGCTGCCATAACTCATTGCAAGCGCTGTCCTCAATGCCAAATAATCGCAGCTGACGATAAGCCTCTTCTTGATTCTGGATCAACTCCGAGGATGGGTCTGGTTTGGCACCCCCTAGGACTCGTAAAGTAGCGCGATACAGATCCTCTAATAATTTCCCCTTCCAAGCATTCCAAACCTTAGGACTGGTCCCCCGTATATCGGCAACAGTGAGTAAATAGAGGGCGGTCAGATGACGCTCATCTCGCATGCGTTTTGCAAAGGCAGTAATGACTTCGGGATCAGTAATATCTTGTTTTTGGGCAATTTGGCTCATGGTTAAATGTTCTGCCACTAACCATACTAAGAGTTCAGTCTCATCGGCAGAGAGCCCATGATCCTTTGCAAAGGCCCGTGAATCTCGTTTCCCAAGCTCAGAATGATCGCCACCACGCCCTTTAGCAATATCATGAAAGAGAGCTGCCAAGACAATGATCCAACTCTTTTCAAAGCTGGCAATTAATTTGCTACAAACTGGGAACTCATGGGTGTGCTCAATAATCATGAAGCGCCTAACATTGCGCAACACCATCAGGATATGCTGGTCAACAGTGTAGACATGAAAAAGATCGTGTTGCATTTGCCCGACGATTCGTCGAAATGCGGGTAGATAGCGACCCAGCACACTGGTCTGGTTCATTAAACGAAATGCAGTGGTCACGCCGTCTGGCAGTTTGAGTAGATCCATGAATGCGACACGGTTTCTGGGATCCTTGCGCCATGAGGCATCCATTAATTGGCGAGCGTTGTATAGAGATCTAAATACAGTGGCGGATAGGCCATTGATGGCTGGATTTTT
>JACCDO011699013.1_pt1 | contig 17615 bp, 22 predicted proteins | sample 7446101 | NCBI WGS metagenome assembly JACCDO01 (sample SAMN15323440, study PRJNA562643) | freshwater metagenome | isolation source: river surface water | place: USA:Blue River Watershed | collected 2017-08-16 | reverse complement strand
GCTGGCAGGGCTCGAACCTGCATATCTTCCGCGTATAAGACGGACGCCGTCACCAATTTAGCTACAGCACTTATTATTAACGAGAAAAATAATAAGTACTACATTATTAACAATAAAAACGTTACTTTTAAATTAATATAATATAGTATATGGTATGGATAACGAAGAAATAGAAAACAAAAAACAAATATTAGAAATTCTTAATAAAATAAATAGAGAGCTTGATATAACAAAAATTAAAATGAATGTAGAGGGTATGTACTGGGAAATAGGGTTAAAATTATATAGGTATTTTTATATACTACATTTTTAATAATAAAAAAGTTATTTTTAAATTAATTTATTTATTTAATTATTAAACCTTTTTATATAATAAAAATATAAAAATTATTAAAAATAAGCGCAAAAATTTGAATAATAAATTAATTATAATATTAAAGGAATGATATTATTAGAACTTCCAATTGAAATTATAGAAAATATAGCCGGGGAAGATTTATTTTTACAAGCATTATTCTGTAAATTACAAGTATATAACGAAAAGCGATTTATAAAGAATTTTAAAAAAATATGTTTTGAATTTTATAAAAACAATATATATAAACTAAAAATAGATAGAGAATTAATGTACTGGACTATAGCATACACTGATGAAGATTTTGAATGGTTTAGTATGGACAGACATTTCATTGCAAAAAATATTATAAAAAAAGGTTATGTAAATTATATAGGTATGCAAACATATTATATTATTTTTCACATGTTGGAAAATAACTGTTTATTTACATTTGATAGATTATGGAAATATATACCACCAGAATATCCACATATTATTAATCGATATATGATATATAAAAATATCAATGTTGGATATGAATTCCAACCCACGCATAGATTTGGTACTTGTACAGAATATAAAATAAGATTACAATTAGCTATTATAGCAAATAATTATAATGTTATAAATATGTTTAATAATTTGTCATATAATGAAAAAGCAGATCTATTAAAAAATGCCCGTCATAACGATAGAATTTTTAATTTGTTAATAAAAAATAAAAAATATAAAGATCCACGTAATAATATTCCACCTATTGAAAATCGTATAAATATAATGTTAATTATTAGCAAATTGAAAAAATACAAATACAAATAGTCTTTCAGATTGGTTCATCAATATATAAAAATAAATAATATTTCAATATAATATAACTAAATGGGATTAGAGTCATTATTAAGTAAAGCTGGAACATTAATCAATAAAGCCGGAACACTATATAACAAAGCTGGAACAATATATGATAAAGCAGGGGCAAAGGCAGAAGTATTATATGATAAAGCAGGAACATTATATAACAAAGCAGAAACATTATACGATAAAGCATCTAACAAAGCAGGAACGTTATATGACAAAGCATCTAATAATAAATTATTACAAACTGTAGTAAACAGTCAATTAGCAACTGAACAAGAAACTACTTCAAAATGGAATGTATACAGAATAATTGGTTTAATATTTTCTATTGTATGTTTAGTTATTGGTATAATAGTAATATCAATTGGTGAATCGCAAAAATGCAAAGATACTTCTTCTAATTCTGAATGTACCAATTACAGAATAGCAGGAAGTGTATTTATAGTTGTTCCAGTAATATCTATAATATTAATTACAGTTTTATAAATTATATATTAAAATTATTAAACAAGTACTGGTTGATTTTTATGTATTTTACGAATTTTTTTTAACCACATATTTTTTTCTATATCAAAATATAATATAGATTTAGTAATATGTGATATATTTATATTTATATTTATATTTATAATATAATAACTTATATGTTTATTATATTTTACAATATTGTATCTTAAATTTGTAAGGTGCTTAAATAAATACTTTGGACCTGAAACTAAGCGTGGTAATTCTGGCATTTGTGGTTTTGTATTTTTTATTTTTTGTAATTTACAATCTTTGAATTGCATAAGCCAATAAATATAATGTGTAGGGTCATTTTTCAAGTGTGCTATATTTCTCATTTCATTTTGTTTTATAACATAATTTAAATGCTGTGGTGCGTGTATATTAAGGTAGTTTTCAAATTCGTGTTTTTTAGTACTAAGTAACAAAGGTAATTTACACGTATATTCATTCATCTTATTGACCCACACTATACGATCATGTTTATATTTTTTAATTATATTTTCTCGTTCTTTGACATTCATATAATATTTTTTCAATAATTTTTCACTTATATCATCAAGGTAATTTAAATCAAGAATTAATTCATCAACTTTATATGTAATTATACCAGGGTAATAAGGCTTTATCAAATGAGTTATTGAAATATTATCAATAAATGTTTGAAGTTTGTTTTTTGAACCTATAAATGGTATTCCAGTTATTTCACCAAAGTCATTTACACCAAAAATTAAATCACCTGATATACCTGCATTAATGAATGCTGAAGTATATTTTGGTATATATTTATAAAAATAATGTTTTATAGTTTTATAAATTTCATTATTAAAGTTTAATTTATTTGTAATCTTACCTTTTTTAACTATATCATATATTTCATCACTCGAAATATCATTTTCAATTAGGCAAAATTCTTTAAATTCAACTTCAAGTGATTCTTCAAGTGGTCTGTGTTGATCACCTAATACGTACATTTTAATGTTATAAAATTATATTATTTTTCAATTTTAATTATTTTAATGTTTTCATATTTTAATTAAAATAATAATTTTATATAATATAATATATAAATGAGTATATTTAACAATATAGCAAAATCAATTGCTGCCAGTTCTTTAAGTGAAAAACTTGGAGTCCCCAATCCAGTTAGTTACATACCAGCTACTGTTTCTGGTACTTTTGTAACAATCATAATGATGGTTGTTTTATTACAAGTATTTAAATTAAAAGATGGTGTAGATGAAACTGATGAAAAAACAAATATAACAACAAAAAATGTACCAAAGGGTTATGTTATAGGAATTGGGGTTGCTTTAGTTCTTGGACTTGTAATTGGTTTATTATTTTATAAATTTATGTGGAACATGGCAAACCCAGCATATGCAACCGCATCTTATGGGCTAAATACCATGTTTAATTCGAACTAATAAACGTAAAAAAAGTGTCCGAAGACACTTAATATTAAATATTATTGTATTGTTGTATTATTGTATTATTGTATTATTGTATTGTATTATTGTATTATTGTATTATTGTATTATTATAGTAATATTGTAGTAATATTATAAGTTTCATTTAACAGTTACATATTTGTATGTATCAATAGATATTTGTTTTTTGCATACTTTATAATCTTTTGATAATGTTTCTAATTCTTTATTTATTATATCTATAAGATTTTGTATTTCTTTTATATATGAATTACTAGATTTATTTTTATCTTGATAAAATCTGTAGATAATATCAGTAGCAGAATTTATATATGTATCAATGAGTTCTACATAATCTTCGCATACCTTTCTATCTTTGAAATTCTTAAATAAATAACTTTTATATTTATATTCTTCTATTTGATTAAGAATATATTTTTGTAGATAAATTCTATCATTGTATGTTTTAATATATGAACGTCTTGTTGTACGCATATAATATATTTCAACAGCGAATTTGTAAATGGGAGTAAAATCATTAATGTTTTTTGTTACATTGAAGAGTTTAGATATAAAATTGCTATCTATTTCTCTACCACACCATACTATAATATCTTCAGTTACATTATTTAGACGTTTATCTCTTACATGTTGTATATAATGTGGATTATGGTTTATTCTAGGGTTAGTTATTTTTCCAGTAGTCCAACTAAAAACAGTGTGGCAAGACGTACAAAACATTAGAGAGCATCCTTGAGATCTATATATGCGTGTATCGCAACCAGGACATTTTTTAGTCTGGTTATAAATTAGATTTATGCTTTCGATATCCTCATTTTTGCAAACATGATTTTCATTTTTTATATTTAAACATTTTAAGCAACTTGACTGTTGACAACTATTGCAAAATCCATTATCGTCACAATAAAATTGACAATTTATGCATTTTAATAAAGTACTAGATATATCTGTACTATTTTTGATACTGATTAATTCAGTATGTATTTGATTCAAAATTATTTCTTCATTTATCATTTTTTTAGTAAGATCTAACAGAACATTCATATTACTTTCCGAATAAGCTGTTATTAAATTATTTTTTAAATTATTAAATTTGTACTCTATAGATTTAACTTTATTATATTGTGTATTATATTTTTCATTCATGTCATTTATTTTTTTATTTTTATTGATTTCTTTAACAACATCTGGAATATATGCTTTTTGAAAATCAAAAAGAATATTGGAGTAATATACTTTATATTTTTCTAAAAAATATTTATCAAACATCGTCACAATCATGTGTCTTGTAAATTCTCTTTTACAAGACATACATTCCATATATTCTTTTGAAGAAAAAAGATAAGTTTCCAAACATACTTTGCAAGCATGATAATTGCAAAAACCGCATTTTACAACGTCCAAAAATTTTTCACAGCAAACTTGGCACTCCATGTTTATACAATTGTAAACTAATTTTTCATTTTTCAATTTTTTTAGGTTTAGTACGTTTTTTATTTGATATTGTTTTATAACCATCTGTATAATTTATATTATTAAGAGTAATCAAATCGTCATCAATTTGTTTTTCAACAGATAATATTGATTTTTTTTCAGATTGTAATTCTAATTCTCTATTTTTAATAATTTCTTTATCAGATATTAATTTTATTTCTTTTTGTATTAATGATTCTTTATTGTATGATAGTTGTTGTTTTCTTATATCTATATCATTTTTAAATTTGTTGTATTTGTCAGTAAACAAATTGTACAAATCCGATATTTTTAATATTATATTATACATATATATACTAAATAATATTTCAAACTCGTGTCCTCGTTCATTGTATTTCACATGGTATTTTTTGCATATGAAATGATACGCTATTCGGTTTTCTATACATTTATATATTTTTTGTACATTTATGTTTATGTTTTCTGTATTCAATACATCTCCAAATACAGTTTTGAAAATATTATTAAGATAGTGAATATACAATTCTGATAATTGCGGAATAGACATTATTGATTCTATACTTGTTTTTATTTCGTTATATTTTTCATTATTGTTTTTAAACAAATAATCAACATTTAATAAATTTGTAAAGACACATAATTTCTTATAAATTTTATATGTGTCTATACATTTTTGGGCATCAAAATTCTTATTATCAGTATTATTAAAAATTTTTATTTCATTTAAAAAATTCGATTTTTTTGCAAATTCTTTAGCTTGCAATTCTAAAAAGTTTACACTTGATTTATCTGGTGAACCGTCATCTGATGAATCGTACGATGAGTTTTCTGAATTACCAGTATCTTCAGTACTTTCTGTGTTGTCAGTATCTTCAGTGCTTTCAGTACTTTCTGTGTTGTCAGTATCTTCAGTGTTTTCAGTATCTTCAGTGCTTTCATCTTCAGTATCTTCAGTATCTTCAGTATTTTCAGTATTTTCAGTATTTTCAGTGTTTTCAGTATTTTCAGTGTTTTCAGTGCTTTTGGTATTTTCAGTGTTTTCAGTATTTTCAGTGTTTTCAGTGCTTTTGGTATTTTCAGTGCTTTCTAAGTTAACTCTTTCCTCGTCTGTGATATTTTCAGTTTTGATATTTAATATCTTTGTAATATGGTTAAATATATCATTATTTATATCATTATTTTTTGCATAATATATTATTTGTGATTTATTTATTGGTATGCTTTTGTTGGTTATAATTTTATTTATTAATTTTTTTAGACGATTATTTAACTTTATTTTAATTTTTAACAAATAAATAACTACATTTAAACCATCACTGTCTTGAATACTGAGATCAATTTCAGGCTTAGATAATATTTTATTTATATAATCTATATAAAAACTAATTTCACCTTCATTTAAAAAATCAAAATTTATAGTTATAAAATTCATAATGTATGTTTTACCATTTATTTTTGTATTAACATCGAGTGGTAATAAAAATAGAATTAATATTTCTTTACATAAAATTTTATAAAAGTTCATAGCATTCAATGCAAAACTAGTATATATATCTTTATCATGAGCCTGATTATACATCATCACCATAGATGATAACATATCCATTTTGTTATCCATACTGTGATAGTAAGCAATAAAATACTCTATATAATGATGGAATGATGTTTTACCATTTTCATCAGATAAAAGACTATTGGTTAAAGGTTTTATTTTAGAGTAAAAGTCATTGTAGTCGTAATCTCGTAGTTTTAACGTGGTGTCTAATTCTGGTATAAAATTTCTTTTTTGATCTATCAATTCATTAAATGTATCATCATTTTGTAATTTTAACAAATTTTGTACTATCAATAATGTATACAATACAATTTCTTTTATATGATGTGTTATATAATTGTATAATTTTTGTTTTGTTACCGTATTAGGACGAATTATAATTGTTGCAATAATATCTATCATCTGTTTTGGTGGTATTTTTATTTTAAAAACGTAATACATAAGACTGTATCCGTTTTTATCAGTTTTATTTATATCTAGGTTTGGATTATTTAATATTTTTTTTATATATGAAATAAAAAATTTAATATCTGTAGGATTTTGACTAAAATTTAGTGATATAAGATGCATAGGAAAAGTAACACCATCATTGTCACTTATATTAATATCAAATTTTACAGTCATTAATAAAATTAATAATTCTTTAGATAATATTAGATGTTTATTCATAAGTTCAAGAATAAAGATGGGATACAAGTTTACATTTAATGTAGGTGTATTTAAAATATTTTTTATATTTTTGAATAACTTATCGTCATCCATATTTTTAAAATATAACTCCAGCATATAATGTAATAATGTTTTATTACGAGAATCTGTTATATATATATCATTGTCAAAATGTAAAATTGCTTGTTCTAAATTGTCCATAATATATATTATATAAAATATTATAATTTTCTCAATTGAAATATACTTTGTTCTTTCATTTTACATTCAAGCATAACATCAATTGGAAATTTTATTTTTAACAATTCATCGTGAAAAAATGCAATGTAATCAGAATGCTTTCTTCTATCTCTTATATTTGCATCTTGTAGTATATCTGGAATACTATTTGATACGTGTACTTTTGGTTTTATATTTCTTTTTTTCCATACATCAAAAATTTCTTCATAGTAATAAGATACTAATTCATTAGATTTATATATATCATCATGATGAAAATCTATACATAGAGGTATTAATAATTTTTTGCTCAATGGTAATAAATCTTCTATGTTATATGACATTTCACAATTTTCTAAAACTAATCTTTTTCTTATTCTTTTTGAAAGTAACATTATGTTTGTTTCTAAACGTATCAAAGATTCCTTTTTATTATTGTATACGCCACCGCCGTGAATAATGAGTACACTATTTTTATCCAGCATCATTGTGTCTAAAATATCAGAATGATGTTGTAAATCCAAAAATGTATTTTTTATTACTGATTTATTAGGACTTGATAAAACATTAAATTGCGATGGATGAAATGTAAGTCTTATATTATTTGTTTTTGCATAATTTCCAATATCTTCTAAATATTCTTTTGCAAAATCAATTTTATATCCATATATTGGATGAGATGCAAATGGAAAAATATCTGAACTTATTCTCATAAAAAATATATTATGTTGTACATTCCATTCTAAAATTTTTTTTAAATCTTTTAAATTCAGAATAGCTAATTCTTTAGCGTATTCTATACCTTTTTTTTGTATTGTTTTTAATCTGCATGTTCTCGATGAATATACACCTTTTTTTCTTAATTCTGTACATATACACGCATATCCTAAATTGAAATTCTCAGGGATCATTTTATTATAATAAAATAATTATTATAATTCATTTTTTATCAGATTATTCTTTTAACCTAGTCCAATATAAGCTATGTCTTTTATTCTCATAAACAATCTATTTAATAATGAAATATTTGAATTAGTAGTATATTGTAAACTTAATACTATTCTTGATTGATTTTTGCACAATTTAGAAGCCATATGGAATAATTTTTCACCTTCAAATATAATAGAAGTTCCGTCTGAAATATCTATATTTGTATCTAATTCGTTTTTATCTTTATAAACAAAATCAGTACATGTTTTTTTAAATGTAATAGGTATAAGGACAGTAAAAAATCTACCATCGTAAAAATTTTGATCAAAATGCCAATCAATAAAGTCATTTTCTTCGTCATATATCAACACACAACATGATGTTGGTAAATTCAAAGGTGTTATTTCTAATTTTTCACCTATTAAATCCGATGCAACTTTTACAAAAGTATTTTTGTACCAATCTATTACATTCTTAGGAATGTCCTTTGTAGAAATAGTTTTTCCAGCTTTCCAATTTGTAATATTCACTCTAACAGCGTATTCTGTTGCACTTAAAATGGAGTTTGATATTTCATCTGGTAATTTATACTTAAACAATTTTATTCCACAAAATTTATCAGTTGATTTACAATTTTTTATTTTATTTCTATAAATACTTCCACGCATGTACAAAAACAATAAAATACATACAAATATTATAACTGGTATTGCTATTAATTTATAATAATTATTCATAATAATATTATCAAATAAAATAATAATTTAAGTATTAATTTTTTGAGATGTTGTAATGTCTAAAAGTAATAGAAACACGTGTACCACGTAATATACGTTTTCCAGTTAGTGGATCTTTATCTGATTTTGTATGTTTTATGGCATGCTTGTATTTCCAACGAAAATCACCGGATAACACAATAGCAGACTTTGGAGTTAACATTATATCAAAATTATCTGCATTTGTGTATGTTTGTGTAAAATTCATTACACACTGTGAACCAAGTGTAATAGAAACTATAGTATCGCCAAAAACTTTATGGTCTGTGTGGGCACCTATACCCTGACCAGGTACATATTCGTTTACTATACATTGATTAAATATATTTGTATCATTCATTATATCATATTTAATAAATTTTGGAAATAATATGTTTATAAATGATTCTGGAATATCTTCAGCTCGTTTAAGAGTAATAAATGAATTTTTATAATCGTAATTGTATCCATAATGTTGTACACGTCTATTCAAAGACGTATTCCAATCAGAATTATATATTGTATTCCATAATACATCATGTTCATTTTGTGTAATAAATTCGTCGATGAACAATGGGGTGGTTGATTCAGCACACATGTTTGAATTTTCATAAATATAAAAAAAAATGAATTCAATTTTTTTAAAAATGAAAAACAAATTTAAAAATATTACAAAATCACATTAATCAGTAAGATGTTTTTAATTTTAATATTTACTACTGTTGTATTGGGTGCAAATACACAATATGCTACACCTACATGTAATTGGCAATTTGGGCAAAGTGGTAATATAGTACACTACACGTGGTTTCAAGATAACAACCCTAATATAACATACCAAATAGGGACTACATGGTTGTTAAGTTACAATAATATAATAAAACACAAACTTAAAAATCATGGGTTTAATGTGTTAGAAAATAATAATTTAAATTCATGTGCGTGGATACCAGTATCTGAAATATATGAAACTATAATATATAGAGGAACAGTTTATTATCAAGCAGTTGATGTTTTAACTTCAAGAAATCAAACGACTATAAAAACAGCTGAACAAATATTATTAAATAATTATCCATCTCTAGAAATAGGTTTATTATCAGTATCAATAATTTTAATTATTCTTCTAATATTTTTTTTTTATTATAAATTTTATGAATTGGTTACTAGATCAAGATCAAGATCAAGATATAGATATTTCAATTAATGACCACCATTTCCGTTACCGTTTCCATTCCAATTATTTCCTGTTCTACTGTTTAATAAAGCTTCTGTTTTAGCTATTATTAAATCGTGAGAAAGCTTGTTTAATTCAGATTGCAAGTTTGAGTTTTGGTTATTATTTAAAGATTGGAGTAATACATTTTTGAGTGTCTTTGTATGCATACGATTGATTGTGATCTATATAATAATATAACCAAATAGTTAAAAATATTTAAAAGTAAATTTAATTATTATAATGAGTATAGAAAATACAATACGTAATTATTATTGGGATGAAAATAAACATGATTCTGTTGAAACAATGGAAGATTGTTTTCGTTATTTTAAAAGCGTATTTAAATTAATTGATCATGAATATACAATAGATTACTACAATGGTAAATATAAACAGATATTAGCATATACATCTTTGAATTGGATTACCAGTATATTTATAAATGAAAATTTAAACAAATATATGTGTGTGATACATGCAAGAGATACAGGAGAAACACAAGTGTTACTAGAAAAGGATTTTGTTGATGTAGATAAAATGCTGGATGATATTGTTGATTATTATTATCCTATATGGTCTCAACGTTTAAAAAAGATTAAATCACAAACATATACGTAAAAAAGTGCCCTTGGGCACTCTTTTACTTTTACAAATTAATATATAAATGTTTATATATTAAAATATTTAAAAAATTTTTTAATCAATTTACCATTTGTGAGAGACTTATATTCTTCATCGTGTTCAGATTCAGATTCAGAATCGGATTCAAAAATGAAGTAAGTAACATCATCGGAAAACTTTACTTTTTTAACCATGAATTCAATATTGTCATCTAGCCATTTCTGGACTTTTTGTATACGTTCGATTTTTGTAGGCATGTTTGTGATTAGTATTAGATTTTTATATTTTCATTTTTTTATAGAATTAATTATACCATATTATAATTCGTAATATGTTTTAAAAAAAAAAATTATCCTATCAGGAATAATATACTTTTGTTTATTTCTTTTTTTCAATTTTTATATCAATGTATCTATTTCTTTTCTCAAATATAATATTTTTTATATTAATGTATCTATTATATATTTTTTTGTTTGTAAGTATAAGTTTTACTAAATCGTAATCTGATAAATAATCAGATATATTATCAAATAACTCGTCAAAAATAAATTCAGCCATTGTTCGTGGAAAACCTAATTTATTTTTTTTTTCAATTTTTATAGCCTCTTCTACAATTATTCCATTTACAGCCTTCATTGCACATATGAATTTTTTCATTTATTTTATCAAAGTATGATTTTCTTGTACCCGTGTCTTTCAATGCACTTTCTTTTAATGTGATAAAATCATTTTTCATTCTTTTCATTTCTTCTTCAAGTTGTATTATTCTTTTTTCTAACTGTTCACAATTAGGACAAACAAAATTTATAACTTCTCCACAACCACAATATATAATAGTTTTTACTTCAGTTGAAATTTTAGACATGTTGTTTTATTTATAAAATAATATATAATTCAATATTTAATAGATTACTAAAAATAAATAAATAATAATATATACTATACATGAATATTTAATTTGTTAATATGTCTGAATTAAAATTTGATATAATGACAAAACCTTGGTGGTATAAATGGGAAACTATATATGATATAGATAAAGAATTAAATAACATCAAATATACAACTAATATTATAAAAAACTTTATAAACGAATCTAATAATCACGATTACTTTAAAGGTCATGTGGAATATCATTATATAAAATATTTAAAAGAATGCGTCATATCAGAGCACAATATCAATTTATCTATATCGGAATTAGAAAATATAATAAATCACAAAGAACTTGATAATATAAGCACGAAAAATTATAAAAAAATAAAAAATATATATAATATAATCGTAAAACTATTTCCTGTAGAATTAAATGATCACGATATAAAAGTTTATTTAAATATAAAGTATTGTAAAAAATTTCATGCTATTTTAGGAAATGATGTGATAGATAACGCAGGTAAATTCAGAATCAAACAATCTGGTCCAATTGGATATGATTTAGTTTATTTGCATCCTGCATTAATAGACAAGAAACTAACATTATTATTTAATAAAGTTTATAAAATTTTAAAATCAGATATTTCTTTATTAGAACATATCAAATTAGTAGGTTATTTCATATCTAATTTTTTATTTATACACCCATTTACAAACGGGAATGGAAGATTATGTAGAATATATGCTAGTTTATTATTGAAAAATGTTACATCTACACCAATGTCTCTGTTTATTAATAAAGATTCCAGGGATATATACTTGGAGTGTATATATCAAAGCCAAATAAATAATTCACCACCATCAGCCTTGTGTTTGTTTATATTAGAATGTATAAAAAGAAATAATAATAATGTCATATCATCTTTAGATTTAAATTAAAGACGTAAAGAAAGTGCCAACGTAAAGAAAGTGCCAACGTAAAGAAAGTGCCAACGTAAAGAAAGTGCCAACGTAAAGAAAGTGCCAACGTAAAGAAAGTGCCCGAAGGCACTTCCTTTATACATTTTAATTTTTAGTTTTTAATTTTTAGTTTTAATTTTTAGTTTTTATTATTTTTAGGTTTGTTATTTTTAATATTTTCTATATTTTTAAATAAAGTTAACACGTACATATGCAATGAGTCAATTTGAATTTGTCTAGCATCAGCCATTTTGCTAATATCATCGAATGACATTTTTAATAATGCTTGTTCAGATTTAACTGTTTGTATATCTGTTGTAATATCCATTTTAGATTTCGTAACTATAAAATATATTCAATTTTTTATAGATGGATGATGAATTATTTATTCATAATCAAAAATATAGAACTACTTATTGAAATTGATATTAATATAACAACAGTTAAAATTATAGCTATATATAAAATAGTATTGTTTTGTGTACAATTAGGCGTTAATAGAGGATGAGGTGGATCTACACTATAACAATAATCTGCTGGAACCGTAACTTTATTTACTTTTTTGATTATATTAAATACATCTTTCTCTTTTACTGATCCATCTTTGTCTAATTCTATTTGTGTATCGTAATAATAAAATAATTTTCTTGGATCTGTTTCTCCTTCATTATACGATTCTTTATTTAAATCATTATCAAGTACACTTTTTTCTATAAAACTAAATCCATCATTTGATATATAACTTCCAAGATAAGGGGCTAATTTTACTTTGAATTTATAACAATTTTTAATTGTTTTTCCTTTATCATTTTGTATTTCTATATCATACAACCTATTGGCATTTTGTGAATATGATGATACAACTCCTCCCATATTATAGTATAATATTATATTTATTTATAATTAAGCATATTCTGTGAAAATAAATCAAGGTCCAATAATTGCATTACATATCTTCATCTTTATAATTGTCATTGTGAGTGTAATAAAAAATTATATTTATTAAATATTTAATTTCTATATATATTATATAACAATGAGTATAAAATATACAGGTAGTAAAATTAAACTGTATTATAAGGGTGAAAAACAAAATAAAGGTTGGGTTAGTGTAAGAGATGGTTATATATACATATCAAGGGATGAAAATAGATCCTATTATCTTTTAGATAAAATGGAAAAACCACCAAAAATATCATTTAATGACAATACTCAAACTATAACAGTAAGTTCAAATAAAATAGTATTTAATTCTTCAAAAGATTACGAGAATACTAAGAAAAAATTAAGTAAATACAAAAAATCTAAGAATTCTAAGACACCTACAAAGTCCAAGAAGTCCAAGAAGTCCAAGAAGTCTAAGAAGTCCAAGAAATCCAAGAAGTCCAAGAAGTCCAAGAAGTCCAAGAAGTCCAAAAAATCCAAGAAATCCAAGAAATCCAAGAAATCCAAAAAATCCAAAAAATCCAAAAAATCCAAAAAATCCAAAAAATCCAAAAAGTCCAAAAAGTCCAAGAAGTCTAAGAAGTCCAAGAAGTCCAAAAAGTCCAAAAAGTCCAGACACTGAATATAATATTTATAATAATTATTTTATATATATTTATTATAAATGTCAAGTAATTATAAATCTGAAAGTGAAATTGAATTAAATACTACAGATACAGACATTGAGAATTCAGAGACTACTGACTCTCAATTGGAAACTGAAACTGAAACTGAAACTGAAACTGAAACTGATTCGGAAACTGATTCGGAAACTGATTCGGAAACTGATTCGGAGACTGAATCTGAAACTGAGCATGACACAGACAGTGACGAAAGCGAAGTTATAGAAGAAACAAAAATAGATTCTAATATTGAGTTATTGCATCATCAAAAAGTAGCTATAGAATATCTCGTATCTAAATGTACCATGCAAAAAGGATTGTTAGTAAATCACTATCAAGGTACTGGGAAAATGATTACAGGAATTTTTTTCTTAAAAAATTATCCCAACTATAAAAAAACTATTATATGTCCTAAAGTATTGATACCACAATGGCAGTACAATAGCGAAAAATTAGATCTAGATAATAGATATATATCCTTCGAAGAAATAAAAGATATTTTCGATGAAGAAGAATCTGAATTACCAGGATTAATAGAATCGTTACATGACAATATATTGATAATTGATGAAGCTCATAATTTAATAGAATTTCTAGAAGAAAAATACACGGAATTATCGTATATAGTTTTCCAAGATACAGCTAAAAAACGATCATTGAAAATGTTAAAAGCCGAAATAAAAGACCAAAAAAAATTTATAAATTTTATAGAAATGTTTTATAAATGCAAAAAAATATTATTGTTAACAGGTACACCTATTTTGGATCAAATTTCTGATTTAAGATGGTTGATAAATATATCAGCCGGCAAACATATAGTGCCATATATCCAAAAAGATTTTAATGACAAATATTTAAAAAAATTAGATAAAACCACAAAAAATAACATCAAGTTGGTACTCAGTACAGTTTTTGATATAAACCTAGACGATATTAAACCAGACAGTAGTTATTTAGAGAGACAAGTTAATAAATATTTATTAGATTTTAATTATTCTACAAATCCTATTATAAATAAACTTTATAAAAAATTTATACAGGATATTGTTAAAAGATGCTCTGATTATTATAATGATAATTTTTCTTATGACAAATTAGACATTAATAAAATAATTAAAAATGGTGATTGGGGAAAATATATATCTTTTTACAAATATACAAATTCACCATATTACCCTACATATAATGTAATAAAAAAGTCTGTGTATTATACTGATTATCAATTGGATTTATACACTAGAATAATAGATGATTTCAATATTTCTGACGAAGAACTTGTAAATTTAAATATAGGTGATAGTATATTATCTGCTCAATTATTTAAACCAACAAAGTACGTAGATAAGTCATTGTGTACAAATGGTGGAATTATTGGAAATTTACATCATGAAAATCAAATTCCTAATAAATTTATAGAAATTTTAGATATATATACAAACGGTTATAAAAACGATAACGACGACATAAATTTACCAGGGTCTTTTCCTGGTAAAAAAACTCCAAAAAGAAAAATACAAGATATTCAACCATTTGAATCTACTATGGTCTACAGTAATTTTTATAAATCAGGTTTGCTCATTTTTGCTAAATTTTTAGATAAAAAAAATATAAAATACACTATATACGAACCATCATTGTCAAAAGAACAACAAATGCAAATATTAGATGATTTTAAAAATAAAAAAATAACATTATTATTATTGCACCCTAGTTATTATGAAGGCTTTAGTATAAATGGTGTTAAAGTATTTCATATATTGGACCCCATAAGACAAATTCATGTTAAAGAACAATTGTTTACTCGTGTAATTAGATATGGTTCTCATATACATTTACCTGAAAACGAAAGACACGTTTTTATAATTCAATGGTATTGTACCTTATATAATATATACGAAAAGTTTAAACAGTCAAAATTGTTATTTATGTTTAATACGTCTAAGCTAGAACAAATATATTCGAATCTAGGAAGTCATGATGACTATCTTATATCTAACATTGATAAAAAAGAAACATTTTTATTGAATTTAGCAGATGCACTAAAATCAATTTCTATAGATGGAAATACTATAGAAAAAACTTGCTGTATATATGGTGATAAAGATTGTTCATTAGTAAAGTGTATGGATATTAATTAATATTTTTGATTAATGATAAATTCTTTTAGCACAGTGATGCGATATAAAATATTTCTTAATGATCTAGAATTTTTATATTCGTCAAAAATTGTCACAGGCAACATTGTAGGATAAAATTTTTAATTGTAACCTAATATATATTTTTGTAACTAATGTAATTATAATTGTAACTTTACATATTGTAATTGTAACTATTCTAATATTTTTGTAACCTTTAGTTATTTTTTGTAACTATGTATAAAGCATTTTTATACATAGTTGATTTGATTTTTTTATTTATGCTCTTAATATGTTTTTTATTTAAGTTTGAAAACTTTTTTAAGAAAAATAAAAAACTTTTTTTTATTTTTCAAAATATTTATTTTTTTTTTATAAAAATACATCAAAAAACAATAACAAAATTATCATTTGATTTAAAGAAATATAAAAACATCAAGCATAAAAAATATGCTAAATGTAACCTTTTTGATTTTTTTGTAACCAAAATGACTTTTTTGTAACCTTTTTGTATATTTATGTAACTTTTAACTAAAAAATGTAACCTTTTAGGGCATTTATGTAACCACCCTAAATTATATATTTCAAATTAGTAAAAACATTTCTACAAGCCTTCTTGTTTATTTTTTTAATATCAAAATATTCCGCGTCAGGAAAGACCATTTTTATCATATTTATAGTAGAGACAGTATCTAAGACGTTTCCGTTAGTTTTCAAAGTATCTTTTATATCTTTGACCAGGACGTAGTCATTTTCAGAACCTTTTGATAAGTGCTCCATTAATAATTTTCTTATGTCTTTAATATCATCTACCTTGGTATCAAAAATCAACTCTTCATCTTTTAATCGACTAATTACAACATTTGTTAATGTTTCAGGTAAAATGTTATGATAACTACTTTTTAATGTGTCTATAGTTTTACCAGCAATTTCAATTACAGATTGAATATATTCTACGTTGCAATCAAAGAACTCTCTATTAGAATTACAGCGGTATCTGTCAAGGATGTAATGAACTAAATTTTCAAGCAGTAAATCATTTGATGTTTCAAAATCAAAAAGTATTTCAATATCATTAACATTCCCTGTCTGCATTCCTTTTAACCTTTTACATACACTATTTTTAGTTCTTCCTACTTTATATCCTCCATCACATTTAAGGATATACACGTGTCCTGTCTTTTCTATTTCTTCATATACTTTTTCTTTATGTTTTTGCAATTCACTATCTTTGATTTGTAATAATCTATTTGCTTCTTTTAATTCGGTTTCTTTTAATTTAATGGTTTCCTTAAGTTTGTATTCTCCTGTTAAGCGTATTTCTTTGATAACAGAATAAACCCAATCTTGAAAATCTAAAGCTATTTGTTTACGCGATTTAAAGAGCAGTTTATAAACACCTTGCTCTGTAAGAAACCAGGTATCTGAATTATTCCCAACGTCGGTACTACCGACGTTGGCTTT
>JACCDO010839211.1_pt1 | contig 17615 bp, 18 predicted proteins | sample 7446101 | NCBI WGS metagenome assembly JACCDO01 (sample SAMN15323440, study PRJNA562643) | freshwater metagenome | isolation source: river surface water | place: USA:Blue River Watershed | collected 2017-08-16 | reverse complement strand
TATCATAGACATCTTTCAATAAGTAAGATCACCATTTATTAATGCCATGCTCATAAATCGCTTATTCTCCATTGGTCTTACTGGCTTTGTTCTCGCAAGTATCGGTGCCTGTTCTTCTACTAACTACGGCGATGACCAGTTTCAGCTTCGCATGGCAACACATGGCAAAGACATTATGTGGATCCCAACCAAGGTGGAAACCACCCATGAGATGCTGACCCTGGCTGGAGTGAAGTCGACCGATATTCTTTATGATCTTGGCTCGGGTGATGGCGTCATTCCAATCGAGGCTGCTAAGCTGTATGGTGTTCGTGCTTATGGCATTGAGTACAACCCAGATCTTGTAGCACTTTCGATTCGTAATGCACAGCGCGCTAAGGTACAAAACTTAGTCAGTTTTAAACAGGGCGATATCTTTGTTGAAGACTTCTCGCAGGCAACGGTTCTGACCTTGTTTTTAGGAGAGAGTCTCAATACTCGATTAATGCCCACGATCTTAAAGATGAAGCCTGGGACGAGGGTAGTTTCTAACACCTTTCGGATCGAGTCATGGATCCCCGATCGTGAGATTAAAACGCGTCCGGGCGAAATGGCTTATTTATGGATAGTCCCCGCTATTATCGATGGCCCTTGGGTTATGAGTGGCTTACCGAAAGGAGATAAAGCCAATTTAGTAATTCGACAAAAGAAGCAATTCTTTGACGGTTCCATTAACACGAGCAATCGAAGAGCGATTTATTTTGAAGATGGGCGGATTACCGGTAATCAAATCGAGTTTGCATTTAAGGATGGTGCTAGCTCATATACTTTTAAGGGACAGATAAGCGCAGGACAGCTGATTGGCATTTTAAATAACGACCCTAAGTTACAAATCGTCGCTAATCGGCCAGGGAAAGTCTCTCAATAAACTGTTGCAACACGATTGTGGTTCTATAAGCACTGACCAAGAAGTTTCTTAATGGAGCGCTTCTCAAACTCGGGTTGGACTAATTTACGTCGTTGGCGAACGGATTTCTCAAGAGACTTGTAAAAGGCAGGATTTGTTTCTGCTTGCAGCATGAGAGCTGCTAGAGTCTTTTCATCGCCAACGGGGTAATAGCCTGGATAGTCATCTCCCAGTAAGCCGCGATTACCAGAGATATTCGATGCAATCACTGGGACCCCAATGGCAATTGCCTCCGTAACAACATGCGCACCACCTTCCATCAAGCTCGTGATTACCATCAGATGGCTCCGAGATAGAATCTGCATCGTCTTCGCATGGGTTTGCTCGTCAAGCCATTGATAGCGGGCTAGATGAGCGCTGTACTGTTTTGCCAGTGTTCGCATTTCAGGACTCATCGCCTTACCCAAGTGCTTAATCTTAACTGTGCTTGAGGCCGGTAAAAAGGGAAGGGCACGCGCAAGACAAAAAGGATCTTTTTCAGGTCGCAGATGACCAATAAGACTAATCAAGAAATTACGTTTCGGAGAAGTCTTTCTAGCAACTCCTTTGGTGGACTGATAAATCACTCTCGTCTTTGTCAAAAACTCCTTCGGAATTTGATCTAAAGAGGCTGATTGCAAGACAACAATATGGGAGGCGAGCCGCATCGATTGTTGCACCTCATCATGAGAGGCCATATCGCGATAAATATCGGTACCGGTCATTACCAAAATGACTGGTTTATCAGGAAATTGCTGCTTAAATTTCAATATAGATGAATGACTACGATAGGCATGAAGGGCAATGAGTAAGTCTGTATTTTTCCTTGACCAGGATTGTGTCAATCTTGATTGATAACCCAAGCTCTTAAGAAATCCTTGCCAGCGAAGCGCAGTAATACGATTGCCATGAAGACTCCCAAGGGGAGCGGGGGTGACGATCTCTATGGATGGCTTAGAAGAATGCATATGCTTACTAAGGAGTCTGCCATAGTTGGCAGCAATGTGCCCAGTTTTATAAAAGATGGCATAGCCTGAATGCCCAAATGCTCTTCCAATAAACGTTAAGTAATACTTAGGCCCCTAAACTTTTCAAATAGTAATACCAGTTCACCTGTCTTTGGATTAGCTCATGATAGACAGACAGCCAATTTGATTTTGGTAAGTTCATCGTAGCTTCTACATCACCATAAACGTTTTGAGCAATCAGTCCATGCTTTTGGCATAGCTTGCGAATAGCGTAGTTCTCGACAATGCAATGCATGATCAGTTTTTTGTATTGACGATTTTGTGCCCACATAAGTGCTTCGCCTAGCATTTGATCAGCTATGCCCATTCGGCGATATTCTTTTTGAATGATGACCCCAAACTCAACCGTATCCTCATAACTAGCAATATGAATGACACCCACCCACTTGTTATCAATTTGCGCCACCAAGAAATGATGATGGGCAAGATCTTTCTTAAACTTACGTATCAGACCATCAATACCTTGAGGGCCAAGACCAATGCCAAAGTAGGCTCTTAAGGTAACGGGGTCGAGGCTTTTGAGCCAAGACCCATACTTACCAATATGTGACTGAGATAAAAAGCGGGTGTAGACGGTCACGTCTTATGACCCAATTGGGTAATTTTTCTTATTTCTGAGAAAGTAAGCTAGACGTGCCTCAGACCAGGCTTCTAGGACACTTTTGATAAAGATAAATACTTTTTTCATACGATTTCCTTTTGTAAAGGGTTGATTAAATTAGGATTTAAACTCTTTTTGAGGGTTAACCCTAGATAGATAGTACGCCTTATTTATGAATGCTGCATGACAGCAATTTCTTTACATTTACTGGGGGCTTTTGAGTTCACAGTTGCTTATGTGGTCTCAAGCTTCATGGTGCAAGGGTAATATGGCGTTATGGATGATCCGGTTTACAAGCGCCCCCCAGCAAAGGCTCAGAATCCCATTCGGTATGAGCTGCCTAGTCTTGAGCAAGTGAAAATCAATCAAGAAAAAGAGTTATTGGATTTGGCGCAGGTGCGTTATGGGATTCGCGGGACCGATGTCACCCTAAGTTTTCAGCCCCTTGGTATTTCAGCGGATATGAATGAGAACGCGATCTTTCGTAGATTAATGGCGATCCCCGAACACGAGCGGGCTGATCAGGTGCTTTATGCATTGGCTACCGGACAAACACATGCTGCGATCGCAAATCGTGTTTTAGCAAGCCTTTCATTAATTGCGCGAATGAGAGCTGAATAAATTTCCTACTTCGTACTTAATTAGAAAGCGTACTAATGACCATACCAAGCAATTATCAGGAACTCCCCGCCGATCTCCCCATTCCAGTCGATGACGGAGCTACTCGTCACTTAATTGGAATGAGGCTCCCTGATGTTGCTCTACAAGCCACCAATGGAAAAACGATCAATCTTGGCGAGATCAAAAAGAAATTGGTGATTTATTGCTACCCCATGACAGGTCAACCTAATGTGCCACTACCTGAGGGCTGGGATCAAATACCTGGGGCAAGGGGATGCACACCGCAGAGCTGCTCTTTTAGGGATCATTATCAAGAGTTAGGTGATCTAGGTGCAGAGGTCATTGGATTGAGTGTTCAAACGACCCAGTATCAAAAAGAGATGGCAGACCGTCTTCACCTTCCTTTTCCAGTGGTGAGCGATGTGCAGTATGCGTTTCAGAAAGCTCTGAATCTACCTACCTTTGAAGCGGCTGGTATGACTCTTTTAAAGCGCGTTACGCTGATTGCAAATCAAGGTGTGATTGAAGCAGTGCACTATCCCATCTTCCCAAGTGATAGCGATGCCCCCTGGGTAGTTCAGTACTTGAAGACGCATGCCTAGAGCGGAATTAAGGAAAAAGGAGCATCGATCCCAAAGGGGGATACAATAATCACGGTTATTGTCCGTTGCCCCAAAAAGGAGACCCATATGTTACTAAATGACTCAATGAGTAATCTTGATAAAGCCATGAAAATCGCCGGTTTTGCTGGCATGGTGATTAGTATTACCGTGGCACTATTTCTAATCTTTTCAGCAAGCGCTCCGCAATCTAAAACAGCTGTTTTGCTCTTTTCATTCGGTGCAGCAGTTGCCCTTAGTTATTTGTCGTTTGCAATCAAACCAAAGTCCAGAAAATAAATCATTAAACCTAATGCTTGAATGGCTCCGCAGTGGGGCCATTTTCTTTTCTAGAGACCAATTACCCCCGTGAAAACTGAAACAAGAGGAATGCTGATTGGCTTTATTGGTATTTTTATATTTAGCCTAACCTTGCCGGTTACCAAAATAGCAGTCCAAAGTTTTAATCCTTACTTTATTGCATTTGCCCGTGCTGTTCTTGCAGGGGTCTTGGCGGCGATCTATCTATTCAGTATCAAAGCAAAATTACCTAGCGTCCGTGAGCTACGCCAATTTGTGATTGTGGCTATTGGCGTGGTATTTATCTTCCCACTCTTTATTAATTTAGCAATGACCGAGGGCGAGGCCTCGCATGCGGGGGTCATTCTGGGCATCATGCCCCTGGCAACCGTGGTAGCGGGGGTGCTCCTTTTTAAAGAGCGCCCATCCTTAGGGTTTTGGGTAAGCGCTCTGGTTGGCTGCTCCTTAGTCGTGATCTACGCCTTTATCAACAGTCAGGGGGGGATTCAGTACACCGATTTCTTACTCTTAATTGCTTGTCTAGCCAATGGGATTTCATATGCAGTTGGTGGTAATTTATCGCGCACCATCAATGCTAAAGAGGTGATCTCTTGGGCCCTGGTGATTGCGCTACCAATTAATGCCTTGTTTAGTATGCTGACGTTTGAGCCAAGTTACTTACAGGCAGACCTCGTGGCGTGGTCTAGTTTTCTGTACTTGAGTATTTTCTCAATGTTTATTGGATTCTTCTTTTGGTATGGCGGTATGGCAATTGGTGGAATAGCACGCGTTAGTCAAGTGCAGTTATTACAACCATTTTGTACTCTTCTTGCCTCTGCTATTTTGGTCTCTGAACCGATTACTTCGATCAATATTATTTTTGCAAGTCTGGTGATTGCAACCGTTATGATTGGCAGAAAGATGCTTGTAAGGCGCGGACCAATTGTCAAGTAAAAGCGCTTAATTTAGAACCAGATTATGAAATTACCCGCAAATTCAAGCCAGCAAAGGCTCAGATTGGTATAAATGTACAGTAAAAATGAGGGATTATCCTTAGGTTTAGCCCCTTGTTTTCAGAAGAGTGATGTAGCAAACTTACTGCATTATTAATTGCGACCTTATAGTAATTGGTAATCGTTGCTGGTATGACTCGGATTTTTGGGCTGTCATGACAACTCTTTTTGTAGCAGATTTTTAATTGTTTGTTTAAAGGAAAAATATGAATAAAGCTGAACTAGTAGAAAAAATTGCTGATGAAGCAGAACTTTCAAAAGCAAGTGCAGAGCGTGCCTTAAATTCTGCAATTGATAACATTATTAAATCAATAACAAAAGGTGACTCCGTTCAGTTAGTTGGTTTTGGAACATTTAGCCAGGGAAAGCGTTCTGCTCGCGTAGGTCGTAATCCAAAAACTGGAGAGGCAATTAAGATTGCAGCTTCAAAGACTGCTAAGTTCTCTGCAGGTAAAGCATTTAAAGACTCAGTAAACAAACGTAAGTAATCAGTTACCCCTGATTCCTAAAAGGCCGCCTACGAGGCGGCTTTTTTGTGCTCCGCAACATAAAATTGCCATAAATCCCCGTCCCTAAAGGGCTTCCTAAGCTAGAATCAAGCCATGCATGTATTTATTAGGCAAAAACTAGTCCACTGTGCTGTGATCGCATCCATTGTTTTTGGGTGCTCGGTCCAGGCGGCAACCCCTTCTTTCCAAGAGGATTTGGATGATTTTGAAGAAATTCAGCTTGTTGATCAAACAATCGTAGTAACAGAGCGCATTGAGCCGCTCATTATTTTGTGGCAAAACGAAGATCTTGCACAAACGTTAATCGTCACCAATACGTTCGCAGATGATATCGAGCTCATCACTATTTCATTAGGCGATCGCAGCTCATTTCTGACTATTACCTTAGATTTATATTCGTATCATTCCGACTTTATCCGAGCTGGCCATATCTGGTCAGGTCAAGCACGAGCACCCCCGTACCTTTCTTAAGTAGGTCATTTTTTTGTAGAGATCATTCTCTACTTCCTTAACCCTTGCTCGGGGGATTGATTGTGTTAATTGTTTATCCAGTGCCTTTTAGGCCTATTTCTTAAGGTCTATGCATTTGTTCTTAAGACTACTTTCTTGCTTTGTGCTGCTTTATGCAGGCATCGGGGCTAGTCATGCTCAGCCTAGCTCCAAGGAAATGGACTTAAGGCAGTTGTGGAATGAGCTGAAGATTAGTAATCCTCAACTGAGTGCTTTGCGCGAGAGTTATTTATCTGCTAAGGCAACGGTCCCGCAAATCGCGGCGCCTGCTAATCCTCAACTTGGTCTTGTTTGGTCAGGAATGCCCGCAAATTCTCCGCTTGCCTTAGGGGCGGCCAATAACAATATGAGTGGCAATAACTCAATTTCGATTGCTCAACCTTTTCAGTTCCCAGGAAAGAGGGGGCTCGCTGCTGAAATTGCGGATACTTCAGCAGAATCTCTATTAGCCCAGAGCGAATCTAATTATTTGCAGTTGGGTGCACAGCTTTCGACGCTTTACTACAGCGCCTTATCAGCACAAAAGCAGTTACTGGTTTTAAAAGAGATGATTACTCGCTTTGAGTTGATTAAGAATGTGTCGCGGGCACGCTATGCCAATAATGCCGCCGCATACGTAGAGTTCTTGAATACTCAAGTGGCGCAAAACGCAGCGATTGCAGAACAATTTAACCTTGAGAAGCAACTGCAAATTGCCTATCGCAATATTAATTTGTTAATTGGGAGAGACCCTCGCGAGAAGATCGCTTTATCCGGAAACATACAGCAAGCGATTCGTAATGTGCCCACCTTAATCGAGCTTGAGAACTATGCAGAGTCAAGCCATCCTTTGTTGCGCAGCTCACAACTGGATCTCGATGCAGCTCGCAAGGGGGTGAGTTTGGCCAAAAAAGCGTACTTACCGGATTTTCAGGTGATTGGATCTTCCTATACGCCACGAGGACCCTTTGCCCCTAACAATGGCACCTTGTTTTATCAGCTCGAGTTCGATATCGTCATCCCTCTTTATTTCTTTATGAAAGAAAAATATGGCGTCGAGCAGGCGGTGCGTAAACAAGCGGCAGTCGAGGCGACTAATATATCAACGCGGCAACAGATTATTTTGGGGGTCTCAAGTTCATACACAGTGTATGAGCAGACCAAAAATCGGATGCAGTTCTTGCGGGATAGCCAACTACCGCAGGCTGATGCTGCCTACAAAGTCGCCTTGACGCAATATTCAAATAATGGGCAGGGCTTTAATGATCTTTTGACAGCTCAAAATCAATTACGAGTACTACAAAGCCAATTAACGATTGCAGAGAGTGATCTGTTACAGGCCTATTCAGTCTTAATGGTGTCAGCGGGCCGTGAGCCCTTTTAGGAATTCATGTGAAACAGCACTTCAATCCCAACCTTATTCGATACTTTAACCAGTTGCTTGAAGCGTTATCTAGCAAGTTAAAGAACGCACTTGACTATTACTGGCAGTTATCTCCAGAGAGTCGATATCGTTTACGTCTAGCCGCCTTTGCCTTTGGCATTTTGGTAGTTGGTTTTACGGTTGGGCGACTCACCACCGTTAATCGGGCTATCAAAATTGAGCAACAAGAAAAACAAATTGCGGTGGATCAAACCGGCGCAATGTCTTTAACCCTTCCTGGGGTGACCTTAAATCCAGAAATCTATCGTTTTGAGAAGGCAACGCGCCAAGCAGTACCCCAAGAAATTAAGGTCCCAGGCCGTCTGGTCTTCAATGCTGAAAAAGGAAAATTATTAAGTGCTCGTGTATCAGGGCGGGTAGAGCGTATTTATGCCTTTGAGGGGGCCCCAGTGCAGCCTGGAACCCCTGTGATTGAGCTCTATAGCCCCGATTTCAATTCAGCGCAGCAAGAGTTTTTATTAAGCTATCGCACAGTTAAGATTCTGAGTGAGACCAATTCCTTAACAAACTTGTTTGCAGATGCCAAAATTACGCAAGATGCTGCTGCTAATCGTCTTCGTAATTTGGGATTCTCAGACGGCGATATCTTAGCGCTTGAGCGCAGTGGTAAATCTCAGCCTAATCTAAATATCCGCTCTACTATTTCGGGAGTCGTTGTTAAACGCAATGTAGAGCCAGGAGCTGTTGTGAACAATGGTGATCCACTAATGTTTATGGCTGATCCCAAGGCCTTGTGGTTTGCAGGAAATATCTTTGAGCAAGATGCCCGCAACATAGAACGAGGGCAAACGATGAAGATTCATTTTGAGGCCTTCCCTGAATTAGAGATTATTGCGAAGGTTAATTACATAGCGCCGACCGTAGATGCACAGACCCGTGGTCTTTTGATTCGGGCCGATATTGATAATCGGGATGGTTCTTTACGCCCAGATATGTATGCTAATGCCAAACTCCAAATCGGTAGTGCACAAGCAATCGTAGTTCCACAAACGGCAATTGTGCGAGACAAAGATCTTCGCTATGCCTTTATTCGAACGGGGCCAGAGAGTTATCGTCGTTTGGTTGTAAAGGGCTACGACCTTGATGGTAAGCGCTATGCCATTACCGAGGGGGTCGAGCCAAATGCGGACATCCTGATTCAAGGGGCAGTCCTCTTGAATGAACGTTTTACTAAGCAAGAGTAATAGTGAATCTCATTACTTCCTTGGTGAGAGGCGTAATTCATAAGCGGGCGATTGTGCTTTCCGCTTGCTTTCTCTTGTTAATCTTAGGCATATTAGCTCTACGCTCTCTACCCATTCAGCCGTATCCTGGTGTTGCGCCTTTAACTATCCAAGCAATTTCTCAATGGCCGGGGCGAGGAACAACCGAAGTAGAGCAGCAAATAACCATCCCAGTTGAAAATGCTCTCGCTGGAATCCCTGGAGTGCAAACGTTTCGTTCCGTCTCTCTCTTTGGTTTATCCGTTGTAACGCTTAAGTTTGATAACTTTACCGATGCATTTAAGGCTAGACAGATCTTTATTGCCAATCTATCTAAGGTCGATTTCCCTGCTGGCGTCGTATCGAGTATCAGCCCAGACTCCGATGCAACGGGTGAGATTATGCGCTATCAAGTTGCCTCTAATCATGCTGATTCAATCCAGTTAAAGACTTTACAGAACTATGAGATTTACAAGGAGTTAAAACAAACTCCTGGTGTGGCTGAGGTATCGTCGTTCGGGGGCAAGGTTCGTCAATATCAAATCATTGTTCGCCCCGAATCTCTTCAGGCCAAGGGCATTACTCTTGCTCAACTTGTTTTGGCAATCTCAAGCTCTAATACCAATACCGGCGGTGGCTTATTACCAAGCGGGGAGCAGCAGTTTGTGGTGCGCGGGGTAGGTCTCTTAAAGAATGTGCAGGATATCAAGCAGGTTGTGGTCTCCAACAATAATGGCATCCCGATACGGGTTGGGGATGTTGCCGAGGTCAAGATTGGGCATGCTCCTCGCTTGGGGATGTTTCAGTTTAATGATCAGTCTGATGAGGTAGAGGGAATCATCTTCCTACGACGTGGTGAGAACGCGACGGAGGTCTTGGCTCGAGTGCGTCAGCGGATTCAAAATCTCAATGAGCACGTCTTGCCCCCAGGTATTGAGATCAAACCTTTCTATGATCGACAAAACTTACTCGATATCACCATTGGCACAGTTGAACACACTTTGTTTTTTGGGATCTCTCTCGTATTGGTAGTGTTGTATGTCTTTTTGGGTAGTTTTAGGGCCGCAGCAATGGTTGCAGCAGTTATTCCATTGGCGTTGTGCTTCTCATTTATTCAGATGGATTTATTTAAGGTGCCTGCCAACTTGATCTCATTAGGGGCAATTGATTTTGGTGTGATTGTGGATGCGGCGGTCATTGTGACCGAGAACGTGATGCGCCATCTTGAGGATGGGAAGAAACGACTTAATCAAAGTATTGTGTTGGCTATTAGCGAAGTACAGCGCGCCATGATTTACTCGGTTTGCATCATTATCGTTGCCTACTCCCCATTATTTTTAATGGGCGGGGTAGAAGGCATCATCTTTAAGCCCATGGCATTTACGATGGGCTTTGCATTAATTGCTGCAATGATCTTGAGCCTAACCTTTTTGCCGGCGATCATGTCACTTATTTTTGGCGACAACTTTCACCATAAGCCACCTAGCTTTATTACTGCAGCCTTAGCTTGGTATAAGCCCATATTGCGCAGATGGATGGATAAACCACGGACAGTGGCTGCAGTCTCAGTCTTTATTCTGGCTCTGGCCTTATTAAGTACCACGCGATTAGGGACTGCCTTCTTGCCCACCTTAGAAGAAAACAATATTTGGTTACGTGTAACCCTTCCTAATACAGTCGATTTGGATTACTCGGTCAAGATCGCAAATCAGCTACGCGAACTATTTCGTAAGCAACCCGAGATTGAGAAAGTTGCTGTACAAATTGGTCGCCCCGATGATGGTACTGACCCAACGGGTGTGTTTAATCAAGAGTACGGACTTTATCTAAAATCACCCGATAAGATGCCAAGCGGCACTAGCAAGAAACTCTTAATTAGTAATCTGGAGCAAGAGCTCAAAACCATTCCTGGTTTGACCTATAGCTTCTCACAGTACATTCAAGATAACGTTAACGAAGCATTATCTGGGGTGAAGGGGGAGAATTCGATCAAGATCTACGGCTCAGATCTGGAGGTCTTGGATCAAAAGGCCCACGAGGTTCTTAAGTTACTAAAACAAGTCAAAGGGATTGCTGATGAGGGAATCCTGAAAGAACTGGGTCAGCCAACGCTTAACATCGAGATTGATCGTGAGCGTGCAGCGCGCTACAACATTGAGATGGATGAGATACAAACAGTGGTTGCTAATGCTATTGGCGGTGCGGCTATTACCCAATTACTCGAAGATGAAAAGAGCTTTGGGATCGCCATTCGCCTCAATGAAAGTAGTCGTAATGACACGACCGATATCGCTAATTTATTGGTGGATACCCCTAATGGTGGACGGATTCCTTTATCGATGGTGGCGCGCGTTCGCATTGGTGACGGACCATTCTTTATATACCGTGAGTCCGGAAAGCGCTATATCGCCATCAAGTTTAGTGTGCGTGGCCGAGATCTAGGCAGTGCTGTTGAAGACGCCAAGTTCCTGGTGGACAAATCCATTTCCCTACCTCCTAATTACTCGATTTCGTGGGATGGTCAATTTAATCAGATGAAGGAAGCCCAGCGGCGACTGATGATCATCGTACCGCTTGCATTACTAGGTATCTTTTTACTTCTGCTGAGCGTATTTGGTAATTTGCGCGATGCCTTGATGGTCTTAATTAATGTTCCTTTTGCTGCTGTAGGTGGCATCATCGCCTTGCATCTAGCTGGAGAGACCTTAAGTATCTCGGCTTTATTTGGTTTCTTATCGCTATTTGGTATTGCTATCTTAGATGGAGTAATCCTCATTTCGTTTATCAATAAAGCGAATGTTGAAGACACCCTACAAATGAAAGAGACCATGGTGGAGGGCGCAAGTTTGCGAGTCCGCCCTGTACTCATGACCGCATTACTTTCGGGCTTAGGTTTATTACCAGCGGCCCTGTCTCAAGCGATTGGATCGGAGGCGCAACGACCCCTTGCCTTAGTCATCGTAGGTGGAATGATCACCGCTACGATCTTGACCCTCTTTGTATTACCGGTCTTTTATGCCTGGGTACGGGGTCGAGATAATGTAGCGAACTATACTGTCTAAATTCAGTTCATTCGTTTAGACAGTGGTTCATACAAATAATATTGCGATTGTAGGCGATGGCTTTGCAGCTGCAGTCATGGTGGTTCATCTCTTGCGCCAAGGGATTCCTGCAGCCTCTCTTAGCGTCTTTGGAACGGGTGAGTTGGGGCGGGGTAATGCCTATCAGACAAGTAGTCCCGCCTATCGACTAAACGTTCGCGAAGATCTGCCTACTATCTTTACAGAAGATCCATTGCACTTTGCCCGCTGGGCAGAGCGAACTATTAAGGATAGTCAGGCCAAGAATGAAGCCGGATTTTTCTATCGACGCAATGACTTTGGCCTCTACATGAAAGCTCTCCTTATTGCTGAGCTAGGTCCTCAAAAGCTCAAACAAATTCATGCGAGGGTTGATCGACTCAGACGCGACAAGGAGTATTGGGTTCTTGAATATGGCCATGAAAGCTTTAATGCCAAGAATGTCATTTTGGCTACCGGTAATGCCTCACCCAGATGGCCTTGCCCCGTAGATACCGAAGGCGCATCACCGGATGACATCAGCGCATGCTTGATCGAAAATCCGTGGCCAGGCGATCACTTAAAGCATATTGCACCAGATGAAGACATTATTTTGCTCGGGGGAGGTCTCACGGCTTTAGATGCGATCAATGCGCTAGCCGAGCAAGGTCATCGCGCTCGGATTGATGTGATTAGCCCTCGCGCTATTTTTCCTCCGGCGCAAGCACCATGGCAAAGACGAACGCAACCTAATTGGCCTGATCAGCTCACGCCCGCTCGCTTAGTTCGGTTCATGCGACATTACTTACCCTCCGCACCTCCCCAGAGCTCGGAGTGGCAATGCGCATGGGAAGAGTTGCGACCAGATCTCAATCAGATCTGGCGAGGCTTTACAGATCATCAGCGCAGGATTTTGATGAAACGCTTTGGGTGGCTATGGAATCTCTATCGTTTTCGGGCTGGACCGCAGACCATCGCTGCGTTTGAGGCGTTCAAAGTGACTGGACAAATTCAATTCGTTCTGGGTCGTGCGAAGCGGGTGATCGCTATGAACTCTAAGGTGAAGGTGATCTTAAATACTGGTCTTGAGATACTTGGCGACCGAGTGATCAATTGCACGGGCGTTGGCTCTGATCGATTGTTAAATCAATTGATTGCCGATCACTGTGCGATACCAGACGCTCTTGCTAAAGCTGTTGCAGTCGATACTCAGTTCAGAGTTCTAAAACCGGATCAACAGCCATGGAATGATGTCTGGATGATTGGGCCTGCGACCATGGGGAGTCTGGGGGATGTGGTGGCTGCAAGCGCAATTGCCAAACAGGCTGAGCAATTGGCTAGTCAGATTAAACTACAGACCTTACATCATTAGGCATCCAATGAGATTAACTCGCTTAACCGTTCTTGTATTGCTTCCTATTTTGCAAGCCTGCGCTGCTGTTTTTACGGATGCATCGGACGCTAATCATGTCACCTTTCTGAACAGTGCCGATGAGTCATTACCCCAACTGACACTGAAGGCCAATGCGTATTGCCAACAGTATGGCAAACAAGCGGTTTATCGCAAGGGTGATAATCTCCTCCTTGCAGTATTTGATTGTCGCTAGTCTTATTTAGCCTTTTTCTTTGTGGGCTTCGCAGGCGTATTTAAAAGTTCTGGTTTTACCTCGGTATCTGCCTCAATGGATTTACGATAGCCAGGAGGATACTTGCTCCACTCATATCCCTTCCTACTCCGTTGATAGCCGTAGTCATATAAAGCTTGCATGTACTTGGTATCAAATTCTTCACGGTGGGGGAAGTTAAAGTCGGCACCAATATAGGCGAGATTGAACCCGACCCCATCATCTTGCGTAATGTTATAGATGCGATAAAGGTCACCTAAGCCTTGCGACTGGATTAATTGAGAGATAGCTCTACCGGCAATGCTGAGTGTGCGACGCTCGGTCTCTTGCCAATCCACGTCTAAACGCGCATTACGAATAATATAAGCTTGTCGCTCGGCACGACGTTTGATACCAATTTCTTTTGCGCGCGTAGCGGCAGCACTTGGATATAAAAAGACTTGGGTCGTAGCGCCACCATCCACATGCATCTCCTGAAACTCTTTGCCATCGATCATGAAGTCAAACATTACAGGTGGAAATGCACCTGGTATCGAAGCAGAGGCCAGTAAGATCCTTCTAAAAAGTTCGAGTGATTCAGGGGTACCGATGCTAGCAATTTGTCCCATATTCCATATCACTGGTGTGCCAGCATCGATATTGGTGGTCCCAATTAACAGCCAGCGCCCATTCTTGTTGTACTCATGCGCTACTTTTTGTAAGAACTCAGCATTAATGTATTTTGAGATTAAGCGTAAGAGGGGTGAGGTATCGGCAAGCCCATCACTAAAAATACCCGCCAGGAAACTGCGGGCTTTAAATACATCCGATGGCTTAATCTCGGTATAGACCTCCTTAAGGACCGGATCATATTCTTTGCCAAGATAGGCAAATGGAGCAATTAGTGCACCCGTACTAATTCCGGTCACTAAGTTAAAGGCGGGACGGGTGCCGTTCTCAGTCCAGCCAACAAGCAAGCCAGCACCAAAGGCGCCGTTATCGCCACCGCCTGAAAGTGATAAGTAATGACTCTTACCACCTTGCGATTGCTTATTCATTTTTTTGTTCATCGCATCGACGTCGGCGACAAAGGTATTAATCCCCCCGCTCGTTGCAATCAGATAGCGCGAACTAGCTTGTCCAGCAATTTGTGCTTTGGATAGATCTGACGAAGGGACAGCCGCTTTACGCTCCAGCGTGCTGCAGGCAGTGAGGAGCACAGAGGTCAGAAGGATGAGATAACGATGGTTCAAGGAGCCCATGATTGGCCTAGACAATGGAAAAATTAAGGAGTGGGGGAGCCACCCAAAGCGAGGTATAGATTAACGCGCTGGGTCAAGGCATCCACCTGTCCCTGGCGATAGCTCATTTCAGTGGTATTGGTTTTAATCTTCTGCTGTTGGATTTGACGCTGATCAATACGACCAATTTTAAATTCCTGTTCGATCCGTTGCAGAATTTGTTTTTGTTCCTTCAACTGGGAACCCAAGAGAACACTGCGCTCACGCCAAGTCATTTCTCCAGTTAAGGCATTCTCAACATCACCAAAGGCATTGAGAACTACTTTGCCATAGTTGGCGAGAGCTGCTTGTGCCTCAGCGTTTTGATATGCGATTTGAGCCTCAATGGCCCCGCCTTGAAAGAGAGGCATCATGACATTGGCGCCAACCCCCAAACTACTTGTGGGGCCGTTGACCAAACTAAATACCTGACTGTTGATATAGCCAAAGCCAGCGGTCAAACTAATCTTTGGTAAGCGCGCCAAGCGTTTCTCGGAAGCGGTATAAAAAGCACTATTGACCCGAGCCTCTGCCGCAACGATGTCGGGACGACGCTCCAGAATATCGGTCGGGATTCCTGGGGCGATAGGGGGCGGTAGCTTTGGAAGTTGTGTATTTTGGAATAAGGCCCCTTGGGGGTAGCGACCCACTAGGATTTCAACCGCGCGCAAGGATTGATCCCTTGCTTGTTTTGAGATGAGCGCGACTTCCTGTGATTGGGCTGCTGCTGTTCTTGCAAAGGCCACATCATTTTTAGAAGAGGCCCCGATCTGCTCCCGAATTTCTGTTAATTGGGCATAACGTTTTGCGGCATCAGCATTTTCTTGTGCCAAGCGCGCCTGATCTTGCAAGCCCCGGGCTAACCATACGGTTTTGGTCAAGGTGCCCACCAATGATAAGCGGGCTGCATCCTGTTCGGCATTGAGTGCGCGCGCATTCTGTTTGGCTCCTGCAACGGCCGTACGAACTCGACCCCACAGATCCAACTCCCAGTTAGCGCCAATGTAATAACCTGTTAAGCCAGAGCCACTCGAACCGACCTTGCCACCTGTGTTGCCAACTACACCGACTCCAGGGTATTGCGCTCCACCCGCTGCATCAATCAATGCCTCGGCCTGTAAACGTCGAGCTGCAATGATTCGTACATCAGGATGGTTCTTTAAGGCTTCAGCAACCAGAGTCTCTAGTTCAACATCATTAAATTGTTTTAGCCAGGCATCATCGAGTTGAGTACCTGTATTCGTGCCCGTACTAAATTTATTGGGAACGCTTACTTGCGGTAAAGCTTGATTGCGTAGATCTTTTCCAGCTATGGGCGCCTTCACCGAACAGCTCATCAGGAGAAATACGCTACACGTCCAAGCACTTGTATAGCCAACGGCAATCCCAAAGCGAGTACAAGTAGGGTGCGCCATACCTTAGTGTAATTTGGGAATGATGTAGTTCAGCTTGGTTGCAACCCGCAACATCACCTTACGAATTACATGCAAGAAGGCCATACTGTCGGTGTAGACCGCACCTTCACCTACGGCACCAGCTGGCAATAAAGGATAGTTTTTGCTGTCATCCAAGACCAACTTAACTGCAAAACGATTAGCAGAAATATCACGCAAACCGATGGTGGGTAGATTGCCGCTCACATTGAGTTGCCCTTGGCCTTCGGCATAAATCACCGACTCTACCTTGGCCTTCAATATCTGACCGGGCAGGCTCGGAATATAAAACTCAGCCTCATTACCTGGCGCGATTTGATGTAATTCATTTTGTTTATATAGAGCATAAATCTGTGGGGTGTCTTCCATAAAGGTCATGACCGAGGAAATTGGGAAGGCGGCAACATAAGCGCCCGGGCGTAACTGCACATTCACAATCACGCCATCGGCAGGAGCGCGATTAACGGTTTGCTCGAGATCGTATTGCGCATGCTTGAGCTGCTCTTGCAAATCGAGGAGGTCAGCTTCAGCCTTCTCAAGATCAAAGCGATTACCAGCCCCAGCATCAACCAACTGTTTGTTCTCAGAGACCCGCAATTTGGCAAGATCGAGTTTGGCCTTGATAGAGCTTGCTTGGGCTTGGTATTGCGTGGCATCAATCTTAAAAAGGACATCCCCTTTTTTAACTCGCTGATTAATCTTGACCGGGACATCAACCACCCGACCCTTTACCTGACTCACAATGCCCACGTTATTGCGAACCACAATGACGTCACCCGAGGAAGGGGCAAAGATATTGAGAAGCAAGATCAACGTGATCATGCCCACCACGGGGATTGTGAACACAACTACCTTGGAGACAGTTGTCCAAGGAAGTAATTTGTATTTAAAAAAGATTAGCCAAACAATGCTGGCATAAATGGCTAGGAGGAGTACTTCCATTACGCTTTACTCGTATCGGACTCTTTATTCACCTGATCTTCTTCTACCGGTGAGTAGCGATCGGTACCATAAGCTAACTTGTACATGGTAGGGCGTGTATATGCCCATAGATAGGCAAAGGGCCACAGTAAGCCGCCAAAGAATAAAGAGAGAACACAAAGCGCATGGATCGCATCGCGTTGTGGATGTTGACGGCGCTTAGCGACGGTATCTGGCCAGATGTGTACGAACCAAAATAAGGCAATAAAGCCAATTGGTAAGACAATCAAAACGATCCACGAGATAACATTTGCAAAGCCATCAATTAAATGAGTGGGCATGAACGATGCCTGTGCAAGCAAGGGCATCCACAGCGATACTAGTAAGAGAGGTTTTAATAAACGCAAGCTCATGAACTTATTCCTTGAATACATGGTGTTCACAGACACAATTAGCAAAATTTAACACAGGCGATTATTGACTGTGCGGGGCAGGGGCGGTATTAGCCCTAAAGCTAATAAGATCAGTATAAAGAGCTTAGAAGGCTTCTTTTTCAGCCTCTAAATAGGCAAGGCTCGTGTACTTAC
>JACCDO012070271.1_pt1 | contig 17619 bp, 14 predicted proteins | sample 7446101 | NCBI WGS metagenome assembly JACCDO01 (sample SAMN15323440, study PRJNA562643) | freshwater metagenome | isolation source: river surface water | place: USA:Blue River Watershed | collected 2017-08-16 | reverse complement strand
TCTGCTGGGTGCCTGCGCGGCGGATGAGCAGGGAGACCGGCTTCTCGGAGCCGGCCGCATTCAGCTCGCGCATGAACTCGATGAAGTTCCGCGGCACCTTGCCGGCAACTTGCAGAATCGTGTCGCCAGCCCGCAGGCCACCCTTGTCCGCCGGGCTGGCGGCCTCCACGGCGGTGACCTCCAGCAGGCTTGCGCCCGAGCGCACGCGCGCACCGAACCAGAGCGCCTTGGTCCCCTCGGGGGTGAAGTAGCGCGAGAGCGCCTCGTTCACGCGCTTGATGGGGATGGCGAAACCGATGCCCTGGCCCTCGCGGAACACTGCGACGTTCAGGCCGATGAGTTCGCCGCGCAGGTTGATCAGCGGGCCGCCGGAATTGCCGGGGTTGATCGCGGCGTCGGTCTGAAGCCAGTCGGCGATGTCGAGCGGACTGTCCTCGCGCGCGGGACGGCGGGACTTCGAGCTGAGAATCCCCTTGCTGACCGAGCCGCCGAGACCGAACGGGTTGCCCAGCGTGATGACCGTCTCGCCGAGCAGCAAGTCGTCGTCCGCCGCGAAGCGCACGGGCGTGAACTTGTCACCCTCCTTCGCCTTGATGCGGAGCAGGGCCACGTCACTCTTGGCCGTGCCGATGACGCGTTCGGCTTCGATTTCCCGGCCGTCCATGAGCTTTACCCAGATGCGGTTTGCGCCCTTCACGACGTGCTCGTTGGTCAGCACGTAGCCCGACTCGTCAATGATGACGCCCGAACCAACGCTCGAGGGGACCTCCTCAAGCTGCGGCCGCACGCGATAGCCGAAGAATTCCGCGCGCCAGCGGAAGAATGGGTCGGTGTTGTCCACCACCGTTGTGGTGGCGATGTTCACGACGCTGGGCATGACGCGCTCGACGGCGGTGACGGCGGCATCGCGCCGCACGTCGCCAGTCTGGGCATTGGCGACGGCAAACGCGGCCGCGGCCGCGAGCGCGAGCGTCAAGCCCACTGCCCGCCGGCGCGAAAGGGTGATTGGCCGGATTCCGTTCATGCCCACACAGACAACGCCGCCCCGTGCGCGTTCAAGCACACGGCCGACCGGTTTCCCAGGAGATGCCTTCGCAGGAAGCGGTGCTGCGGCGGAAGCTGCGCGGGAATTTTTGCCGGACGCGGGAGCATAAAGCAACCGCAAGGTGCCGTCGGACTCATTCTTCCCGCCATTGCCTTCCCGGCGCGGCTCCGCTTTCCTTTCCCCATGCAACCGGTCCTCGACTATCTCGCCGCGAACGAAGCGCGCTTCCTCCGCGAACTGTGCGACTATCTTCGCTTCCCCAGCGTCTCCGCTCAGCCGCAGCACAAGCCCGACCTCGAACGCTGCGCCGCGTGGATTGCCGACCATGCCCGGGCCATCGGCCTCGAAGTCGAGGTCTGCCCCACCGCCGGCAATCCCATCGTTCTCGCCCGCACCCCGCGCCGCGCGGGCGCGCGCAAACCGCATTACGTGGTTTACGGCCATTACGACGTGCAGCCGCCCGAACCGCTGGAGCTTTGGAAGTCCCCGCCTTTCGAGCCGCGCATTGACGGCTGCAACCTCTTCGCCCGCGGCTCCTGCGACAACAAGGGCCAGCACTTCGCGCACTTGAAGGCGGTCGAAGCCTTCCTCAAGACCGGCACGGAACTGCCCTGCGACCTCACGTTCCTCATCGAGGGCGAGGAGGAGATCGGCTGCGAAAACCTCGCGCCTTTCCTGCGGGCACGGAAAAAGGATCTCCGCTGCGACGCCTTTGTCATCTCGGACAACGGCCTGCCCAGCAAGCGCCACCCGGCGCTCACCTACGCGCTGCGCGGCATCTTCGCGGTGGAAATCCGCCTCGACGGCCCGAACCGCGACCTGCACTCCGGCCTCTTCGGCGGCGCCGTGGACAACCCGGCGATGGCGCTCGCCCAGATGCTTGCGTCACTGCGGGACAAGCGCGGCCGCGTCAACATCCCCGGCTTCTACGACGACGTCGCGCCGCTCTCGAAATACGAGCGTGCCATGCTCAAGAAGCTGCCGGGCAACGAGGATTCCTTCCGCAAGCTCGTCGGCGCGCCGGCGCTGTTCGGTGAGAACGGCTTCACCAGCACCGAGAGGCGCACCGCGCGGCCGACGTGCGAGATCAACGGTCTGACCAGCGGCTACCAGGGCGAGGGCAGCAAGACCATCGTGCCCGCGTGGGCACGCGCGAAGCTCACCTTCCGCCTCGTGCCGGACATGGATCCGCAGAAGGTGCAGCGCTTAGTGGTCGCGCACCTCAAGAAGCTCTGCCCGCCGAGCTGCAAGCTGACCGTGGACGCCGGACACGCGGGCGAGCCGTATCTCGTGCGGCCGGACAGCCCGCGCGCACAGGCCGCGTTGCGCGCGTTGCGGGGCGCGTTCGGCTGTGAGCCGGTGCTGATGCGCGAGGGCGGCTCCATCCCCATCGTGAACGACTTCAAGCGCATCCTCGGCGTCGAGACGCTGCTCCTCGGCCTTTCGCTGCCGGACGACAACGCCCATTCGCCGAACGAGAAGTTCGACCTCGACTGCTTCCGCGCCGGAATGCGGATGAGCGCGCTGCTTTGGCCGGAGCTGGCGAAGCTTTGAGGCAAAGAGTTACTTGATCCCCGCCGCCTGCTTCACCGCGTTGACGATGCGGCGGTCGTCGTCGCCGGCGTCGCGCACGAGTTCGAGGAACTGCGGGAGGTTCATGTTCATCCGGCGCAGGAACGGCCGGTCGCCCGCGCAGCCATACATGAGGTCGTCGGGCATTTCGCCCCGCAGCTTTAGCCGGGCCTTCACGATGAGCCGCGGCAGCCAGGCGATGCCATCCACCTCGGCGGACTTCGCGGGCAGGCTTTCCATCGTCGCCTTGCGCGCCGCCGGCTTGCCACCCAGCACGTTGAGAAAGTAGTCGCGCCGGATGGCCGTGACAGCCAGCGAGGTCGCCAAGTCCGGGTCGCCGTTATAGCGCTGGCAGTCGTCCACGAAGTCGAACAGCTCCTGCGCCGTGCAGCCGATGCCCGCGAGGAAGGCCTTGTCCTCCGCGCTGAACATCGTGCCGGGCGTCTTGCGGCCCGCGTGCCATGCCTTCTCCGCCCGGTCCCACACGCGCCGGAACTCCGCCTGCCAGTCGTTGTCGCTCATGTGCAGAGCATAGCCGCGCGACTTCCAGAGGCAACTTCTTGCCGGGGCTGCTACTCTACCCGCGATGCAACCGCTGAACGAAGCCATCGCCGCCGTGCTGCGCGAGGTCAACCAAGGCTGTGCTGCCGACCGCTCGCCGCTGAAGCCCGAGCGCGTCCGGCTCACCCTGAACTTTGCGCTGGAGGCCGGCCGGCCGCCGCGCGCGGATCCCGCCGGGCCGCACTCCGTCACGGTGGAGTTCGCCGTGGGCAGCGCCGGCCAGTGGCAGCCCGTCACGCCGGCAGTGCAAGCGGTGCCCGTCGAACAGTCGGCTGCCCCGCACGAACTCGTGCCCCTTTTGGCGCAGGTGTTCGGCGAGCCCGGCTTCGACAGTTCCGCGCGGGCCACGGTGTTCCGCGAGACCCTGGCCGGGATAACGCCGGCGGAAGTGGAGGGCGTGATGGCCGCGCTCACCACGCCGCTCGCCGAAATCGCGGACGAGCGCCGCCGGCACGCCGTCCACATTCTGCGCGGTGTCATCCACAGCGGGCCGGCAAAAAAGGTGGAGTTGGGAGCCAAACTGTTGCGCCGCGTGTTCGCGAACCATCCACTGACCGAAGTGATGCGTGTCGTTGAGGTGGAGTGGAAGACGCAGGATGACTGGCTGGGCTGATCGGAGAAAGCTGCTTCGCGGGCGGTCTCAGCCTTCCTTCCGGTAGCTCGCCACGACCCATTCGCTGAGCACTTTGTCCGGAGTGGCCACGGCGTCAGCATCCAGGGTGAATTCCTTCTGCCCCGTATTGGTGGCGATGAGCTTCAGGCCGAACTGGTAGTCCTTGAACTTCTGCCCGCAAAGGTCGCGCACAGAAAGTTGCTTCTCCAGCGCCTCGGCCACGAGCGCGTCCGCTGCCGCGTCGGTGAAGCGCAGCGTCAGCCCGTGTTCCTTCGCGTAGCGCTCGCCGAACTCCTGCACGAGCTGCCGCATCACGGCGCGGCCCTCGCGCTCGTGCTCGGTGAGCAGTTGTTTCAGCGCGGCGGCGGGCTGGTCCACCAGTTCCCGCGTGACCACGAAGCGCTTCACGCCCGTGCTGGGCAGCTCGAACTTGAATTCGCGCAGCACGCGCTCGCACACGGTCATCAGGCCGCGCGCACCGGTTTTCTCCTCGCCCGCACGCTCGGCGATGCGCCGCAACGCCTCGTCGCGGAACAGCACCTCGATGCCGTAGGCGGCGAAATCCTGCTCGTATTGGCGAATGATGCTGCCCTCGCTGGTCTTGAGGATGTGAAACAGATCGTCCACCGCGAGCGGCTGGCACACCACGCGCACCGGCAGGCGGCCGATGAACTCCGGCTCAAAGCCGAAGTCAATGAAGTCGCGCGTCTGTGCGTGGTCGAGCACGCGCTCGGCGTCGGCCGCCGTGTTCGGTTTCGCGGCGAAGCCGATGGTCGCCTCGCGCAGGCGTTTGCGGACGAGCTTGTCCAGCCCGTCGAACGCGCCGCTGACGACGAAGAGGATGTGCTTGGTGTTGATCGTGGCTGGCCCTTTCTTGCCGCCCCGCTGCATCTCCATCATGGCCTGGATCTGCCCGGCGATGTCCTGCTGCGAGCGGGCGGGCACCTCGGTTTCCTCCATGAGCTTGAGCAGGTTCGTCTGCACGCCGCGCCCGCTTACGTCGCGCCCGGAGCTGCTCGGCGCGCTGGCCAGCTTGTCAATTTCGTCGATGTAGATGATGCCGTGCTGGGCCCGTGCAATGTCGCCATCGGCCCGGCGGACCAGTTCGCGGACGATGTCCTCCACGTCGCCGCCCACGTAGCCGGTCTCGCTGAACTTGGTCGCGTCCGCCTTCACGAACGGCACACCGATGAGGTCCGCCATGCTGCGAACGAGGTAGGTTTTCCCGACGCCCGTGGGGCCGAGCAGGATGATGTTCTGCTTGGTGTAATTGGGGGTGGCCTTGCCTGCGAGCGCGGCCTGGACGGCGTGGTAGTGGTCGCAGAGCGCAACGCTGAGAACCTTCTTCGCCTCGTCCTGCTGGATGACGAAGCGGTCGAGGTGCGCCTTGACGTCGCGTGGCTTGCGGTCGAAGGCGAAAGCGCTTTTGCCGCCGTCGTTGTCCGCAGTCTCGGCGCTGCGGCCGAAGTCGGGCTGCGCCTCGCCCGAGGACGCCGACGGCATTTGCAGGTGGCGCATCAGGTCGTTGAGCCGGCGCTGAAACTCCTCGGGCGTCGGCGGGCTGCTGGCGGAAACATTGCGCATGGCAGCAATACGGTGGCAGTGAACTGCCGCTTTGCAAGCCGCAGACGACCAAGTGAGCCAATGCCTACGGGGCGAGGGTGTGAATCTCCGGGTGGCGGAGCTGACCGCCCAAGTTGGCCGTGCGCGCCATCAGCCCGAATGTGGCGAGAGCGAGCAGCAGGGCGGTAATCACGGCCCACCGCGGAACCGGCTTGCCCCCGCGCGCAGCAAACAGGCCGGCTGCCGCCGCCAGGCCCAGCAGGAAGACGCCGGTGGTGGCCTGGTCGGCGGACTGCTCGTGGGCGTTGAGCAAATTCTTGCTGAGGGCGACGCCGCTCTTTTGGGCGGTCAACGCTTCGGCCGCGAAGTCGCCGGTGAACTTGATGGCGATGGACGCCGCCGCGAGCAGCACCAGCGCCCACAGGCTCACGCGTTGCAGTTCGTCGCTCCGCCGCACCAATCCGACGCCCAGCAGGAGGCCGCAAAAAAGCACGCCGAGCACGGGCACATGGTTGAGGGCGAGATGGAGGTGGACCCAGTTCATGCGGCGACGGTAGCTGGCTGGCGCGCGCGGGCAAGCCGCCGCGCTGCCGGTTCACGGTGCCCGGAGGCGGTAGAACCTCCGCGGCGCTCCGGTGGTATTGGTCACGGAGAGGAAACGGATCGCATTGTTGGTCACGAAGACTGCCGGTTCGGCCACGAGGGTCCACGGGTTGCCGGTTGAGACGAGGTTCGTGTTGAACTCCAGCTTGAAGTTCGCCGCGCTGTCCGGCCAACGGAGCACGAACAGCGGCGAACCGGGGGTGAAGTCAAAGGACAACGTGCGGTCCGCATCGGTGATGACCGGGATGTAGAGCGAGCCGAAGTTGTCGCCCGGGAACGGGTCGCTCTCGACGAGCGTGATTTGTGCGCGGTTTTCGGCGAGGCCGTTCACGCTCGCAGTGGCGACGATGGTGAGCGTCACGGCCGTGCCGTTGGTCAGTGCGCCCACGGGGCACGTGACGACTCCGTTTAGAAACGTGCAGGTGCCCCGCGTGCTGGTGGCGGACACGAAGCCATAGCCGGCGGGCAGCGTGTCCGTGACGGTCACGCCGGTGGCGATGGAGGAACCCTGGTTGGTCACGGTGACGGTGATGGTCACATTTGAGCCAAAGCTCACGATCGACGGCGAATTGGTCAGCGTCACCGCGAGGTTGGGATTTACGGTGACCACGAAATTGAACGGTCCAGCACCGGTCCCCTCGGGCGTCACAACGGTCAGTGGACCGGTGCTGGCCCCAGGCGGCACAACGGCGACGAGTTGCGTATCCGTCACCGAAGAAAAGCCCGAGCTCACCCCGTTGAAACGCACCGCCGTGGCGTTGGTGAGGCTTTGTCCGCGCACCGTGACAGTCGTCCCCACGGGCCCGAGCAGCGGCGTGAAACTGTCCACGCGTGGCGTGACGTTGAAGCTTCCCGTGCTGGCGATGACGCCGCCGGGCGTGGTGACGGTGATGACGCCGGAGATTGCGTTGGTCGGCACCACCACGGTCATCTGCGTGGCGGAGACACTGCTGACGGGCGCGGTAATCAGCGTCGCCGCCCGACCGGCGAAGGTGACCGAGGAGACGCCCGTGAAGTTCGTGCCGGTCAGCGTCACGGCCGTGGCTACCGGCCCAGCGGCGGGGGCAAAGCCCGTCAGACGCGGCGGCAGGTAGAACGGCACGGAGCTGGTCACGCTCCCGCCGGGCGTGCTCACGACGATCGGGCCGGTGGTGGCGGCGGCGGGGACGGTCGCGTTGATCTGCGAATCCGCCGGCGTGTTGAAGGTCGCGGGCACGCCGTTGAACAGCACATTGGTTGCGCCGAGGAAGTTCGCGCCGTTGAGCTGCACGCTGGAGCCGGGCAGGCCGTTCGTCGGCGTGAAGCTCGTCAGCACCGGCGCGAGCGCGAACACGGTGAGGTTGCTGGATGAGAGATTCGTCCCGCTGGGCGAGATGACCCGGATGGGGCCGTTGGTCGCGCCCACGGGCACGGTGGCGCGGAGTTGCGTGCCGGCCGTGATGGTGAAGGCCGCGTTGGTGAAGCCGCCCGAGGCCGAGGCCAATGCCACATTCGTCACCTCGAGAAAATTCAGCCCGTCCACAACCACGTCCGAGCCGACCTGCGCCGCACTGGGGCTGAACCCGGTGATGAACGGACCGATGATGAAGTTGCTGCCGGTGGTGTTCGTGCCGGAGGGGTTGATGACGCGGATGGGGCCGGTGGTGGCGCCGGCGGGGACGGTCGCGGAAATCTGTGTGTCCGAGGTGAGGAAGGCGACGGCCGTGACGCCGTTGAACGAGACGTTGGTGGCCGTGGTGAAGTTGAGGCCGGTGATGACCACGGGATCGCCCGGCTTGCCGCCGAACGGCGCGAAGCCCGTGACGAGGGGGGCAAGACCGCTGACGACGAAGTTACTGCTGGTCGTGGCCGTGCCGGATGGCGTGGTGACGGAAACCGGCCCGGCGGTGGCCGTCGGCGGCACGGGGGCATGAATCTGCGAGGCCGCGGTGACGGTGGAGGCGGCGGTCACGCCGTTGAAGCGCACGGCCGTCGCACCAGTGAAGTCGCCGCCGGAGATGACAACGACGGAGCCCGTCGGCCCGATGGCGGGCGTGAACCCGGTGATGACCGCGGCGCCGGAGACGACGAAGTTGCTCGTGGTGACATTGGTGCCGGCGAAGGTGGAGACGGTAAGCGGCCCAGTCACCGCGCCGTTGGGCACCGTGGCGAACAGGACCGCCGCCGCCGTGACATTGACGGTTGTTGCGGCCACGCCTCCGAAACGGACCACGGTTTGGCCGGCCCCGGAGATGAAATTTGCGCCGTTGATCTGGATGGAAGCCCCGACGTTACCCAGCGCCGGGCTGAAGCTGGTGATGCGAGGCGAAACGGTGAACAGGTTGGTGCTGCTCGCAGTGGCACCAGCGGTCACGCTGATGAAGCCGCTTTCGCCGTCGGCAGGCACAGCCGCCCGTATCTGCGTCGCGGACACAACTATCGGCGCGACAGCGGACGAGTTGCCGAATTTTACCTGAGTTGCGGAACCCAAGCCCGTTCCGTTGATCGTCACCGTTGTTCCGGGGGCGCCGAACGTTGGCGAAAACGTGCTAATGCTCTGAGCCAAGGCCGGCAGGCCAAAGCCCAGCCAAATTAGCATGAGCCACCAGCGGAAGGATCTGTGCGGCAAGCGAAACACCGACGGCACTCAATCAGATTTCCTCCCTACAGGCAAACCGGCAGGCTGATCGAGCGCTCAGGAAAAGTCTGTAGCTTTAGCCGTTGCCAGCTCAGAGCTTCCGCACGTGCAGGTTGCCGAAGTCCATGCCGGCTCCGGTGTCCTTGAGACCGAGCGCGCCGGCCCCGGCGGGCACGGTGGTGCGGGAGATTTCCTTGTCGTTCAGGAACACGGTGGCTTCCGTGCCTTTCAACTGCACCCGGATGCGGCCGCCTTTGCCGGCTTCGAGCCCCGTTTTGAGTTCGGTGCCTTGGCCGTCGCGCCCGCGCACAAGCAGGGCAGGGGCGGCGTCGCCGGTGGCGGTCTTGCCGGCGCGGATGTCCATGAGGAACTCCACGTCGCCGAACTGCGCCTCGGTCCACAGCGTTTGCTTGTCGGCGGTGGCGTTGTCCTTCAGCGCGAGTTGCCAGCCGTTCGCCTGCCAGCGGGTTTTCGCGTCACCGGCGCTTTTCCAACCGCGCAGGTCGGTGCCGGTGTAGAGCGGGGCCCAGCCTGGATCGAGGGGCGCGATATGTGTTGCGGGCGGGTTGCTGGAGGGAAGTTCCTTGATGCGAAGGTTGCGAAACTCGACCGGCGCGCCTTCGCTTTCGAGGGCGAGGTAGCCCTTGCGGTAATTGCAGTCCTCGCCGCCGGAGACTTCCTTGCCGTTCACGTGCAGGCGGATGACGCCGTTGGTGGCCACGATGCGGTAGTGGTTCCACTCGGGCGAAGGCTTGCTGCGGTCCTCGCTGGGAAAGCTGCGGCTGCCGTGGTGCCGGCCAAAGGGCTTCATCGTCGCGCCGTGGATGGGGAAGACATCTCCGTGCGTGGTGAACCAGTCCGATTTCTTGCCGTTCTGCTTCTCGTAATTGACCGCATAGCCGTGGTCGAGCACCTGCACCTCGATGCCGCGCAGGAAGGGCACGCCCGGTGCGCTGATGGGCGAGCCCCACATGAAGACGCCGGAATTCCCGCCGCTGGTGAGGTGCCGCCACTCGGCTTCGAGGATGAAGTTCTCGTATTGCCGCAAAGTGCGGAGCGCCCCCACGGGCCGGCCGGTGCAGTGAATGACACCGGCCTTCACGGTCCAGGTCTCCGGGGCGCAGTTGATGTTGGTCCAGCCGGTGAGGTCACGTCCGTTGAACATCGGAACGAAGCCGTCGCTCTCGGCGGCAAGGAGCGGCAAGGCGAACGCAGTGAGCGCGAGGGTGAGCAGGTATTTCATTTGGGAAAGGCGATGGCGGTTGGGGTTGGGTCCAGACTGCCGCCCGATGGGCGGGGCAGGGGAGTGCGCGGGCGGTTGATGACCTCGCGGGCGATGACGCCGTCCTTCATGTGGATGACGCGCTGGGCGCGTTCGGCGACCTCGTTGCCGTGGGTGACGAGGACGATGGTTTTGCCCTCGGCGTTGAGCCGGTCGAAGGTGTCGAGGATTTCGAGGCCGGTCTTGGAGTCGAGGTTGCCGGTCGGCTCGTCGGCCAACATGAGGAGCGGGTCGTTCACCAGGGAGCGGGCGATGGCCACGCGCTGCTGCTGGCCGCCGGAGAGCTGCTTGGGCCGGTGGTCAAGGCGCTCGCCGAGGCCGACCATTTTCGCGAGGCGGACGCAGTGCTCCTCGCATTCGGAGAGGTCGCGGCCCTGGTAGAAGAGCGGGACGTGGATGTTTTCGATGACGGTGAGCTGCTGGATGAGGTTGTAGCTCTGGAAGACGAAGCCGAGCGTGCGGCCGCGGAAGGCGGAGAGCGCGTCGTCGTCCATGGTCGCGACATCTTCACCCCCCAGGTAATACTTGCCGCCACTGGGCCGGTCGAGGCAGCCGAGGACGTTCAGCAGGGTGGATTTGCCGGAGCCGGACGCGCCCATGATGGCGACGTATTCGCCGGGATAAATGGCGAGGTCCACGCCGCGCAGGGCGCGCACCTCCACGTCGCCCATGCGATATACCTTCTCCAGCTTTTCGATGCGGATGATGGCACGCTCGCTCATGGCCCGGTGGAACTGCGCGCGGGCCGTTCGGCAGTGCGAGCGGGTTTGTCGGTGGACGTGGACTTATCCTTGGTCGGCTTTTCGGGCTTGGGAGTCGTGGCCGGTGGCTTGGCGGAATTGCTGCCATTGCTGCGGCGGACGCCCGCCGGCAGGTCACCGTCCTTGGCGGGCTTGTCTTTGAAAGCGCCGGTAGGCGGGAGCTTGGGTAGCGGCCGGTTGGTGCCGTCGTCGTCGCGGCCCAGCACTGAGCCGTCGAGCGAGATGGTGTCGCTGTTGGCCAGCGCGGACAACAGGACACGGTCGCCCTCGTTGAGCCCCTTGCGGATTTCAATCATGCGGTCGTTAAACATCCCGACTTCGACGGGCACGGGCATGTCCTTCTCGCCGCGTTGCACGAAACATACCTGCTGCCCCTTGACGGTGGTGACGGCCTGGATTGGAACGGTCAGAACGCCAAGCAGGTTGGTGACAACCACCTCCGCCCGGCCGGAAACACCGGGCTTGATGTCCTGCAGCGACTCGTTGATCCAAACCTCCGTGGAATAGACCTTCATGTTGGGATTGTAGTAACGGCTGCTGGTATCGGGCAGCACGGCTACTTTCTTGACCAGCCCGGTGAACTGCTTGTCTGGCAGTGAATCAATCGTCACGTAAGCCCCCAAGCCCGGTTTGACCTGCCGCACATGGGACTCGTGAACCTTCACTTCAATCATCATCTGGGTCACGTCCGGAAGTTTCAGGAGATCCTGCTTCTGGCGGATGGTCGCGCCCTGTTCAATGAGAATGCCGCTGCTGCTGACACTGGTGGAGGGATAGACCACCAATCCTTCCTGGGGGGCGTAGATCTTGGTCAGCTCCAGCTGCTTTTTCATCTCGGCCAACCGCTCCCGCTGGAGCTCGAGCGTGTTGAGTTTCGCGGTCACGTCGGCCTCATACGACTTGATGGCGGAGGTGGCTTTCTGTTTGGTCTGCAACAACACGAGCTTCGCGGTATCCACGGCCGCCTCGAGGATGCGAATCTTCTTGGGATACTCGAAGCGCGTGGCGATTTTCAGCTCCTCCTCGGCTTGGGAAATGGCGATCTCACCCTTCTTGACGGTGAGCAGATCGGCCCGCAATTCGTCCTTGGTCGCGTAGCCGGTAGCCTCGAGCTTGCGCGTCCAGCTCAGCCGGTCCTGGGCGCGCTGGATGTCCTCCTGCGCGATGGTGACGCGGGCCTCGATGCCGCGCCTCTGTTGCGGCCAGTCGCCCTCCTTGTATTTCTCCAGGTCGGATTCGGCGAACTCCACCTTGAGCGTCGCGTCCTGCACGGCAGCCTCCTGCGTGAGCTTTTGGATTTGCAGATCCTCCTTGGCCTTGCTGTAAGCCCCATCAGCGTTCTGGACCGTGATCTCCTGATTGTTGATCTTCTCGCGCAGGCCTGAAGAATCCAGCTCCACCAGCAGGTCACCCTTTTGCACCGTGGTGCCCTCGGGAACCACGCTCACAATGGTGGTGGTGCCTTCCAGTTCGTTCCGGATGATCAACTCCTGCACCGCGCGCAGCGTGCCGCCCTCGACCAACGAGACCAGGAAATCGCCGCGTTTGACGGTGTAGTAGCTGTTGAGCGGGCCGGTTGGCTTGCGGCTGCGCAAACCGTAGGCAACCCCGCCGATGACGAGCAAGACGCCCAGCAAAAGCCAGACGGGACGTTGACGGACAAATTGGAGGAGGCGTGCGAACATGAATCAGTTGCCGAATACTTTCTCGGGCGAAGCCACCGCTTGATCGCTGAGGTTGGCGGGTCGGACGGGCAGGGGGCGGGTCGGCAACGGGACGGGCTGCTCCCGCAACCACCATTTATCGCCGTCAATTTGCAGGCTGCCGACATCCACCAGGAACCGGAGCCGGGCGGTCAGATGGTCCACGAGCGTCTGCGTCACGGCATTCTGGGCGGTGAGCTGCGCGGTCTGGGCTTCGAGCTGGTCGCGGGTTTGCGCGCGGCCGGCTTGGAGCAGCATGTCGGTGACGGCGACCCGGCGGTTGGCCAGTTCAAGCGCATTGGTTTGAATGATGTAGTTCTGCTGGAGCTGCTCCAAGGTGCGCAACCCCTGGCGGACCGAGTCGCGCGCGGAATCCAGGGTCTGGCCCAGTGACCGCAGAGTCCGCTCGAACGTGATGAGGGTGGCGCGATAGGCGTTGCGTTGCAGCATCCGCTCGAACGGGAGGTCAAGCTGCAAGCCCGCGTTCGCGCGATATTGGGAAATGTCGAACTTGGAGTAATTCACCGCGTCATTGGCCAGCGAGACTCCGGAAACCAGCGTCACGTTGCCGCGGAGGCGGTTGGCCGCAACGGCAATCTTGCGCTTGCTGTCCTCCAGCCGATCAATCTCATTGAGGATGTCCATTTTCCGCTCCACCGCGGCGGCATACGCAGCTTCCTCGTCGGTTGCGACTGGCACGAGGCCCGTCTGCCGCAGGTCTTCCAGAGGTGAGTCGTCCAAGGCCACTTCCACGCCCAGCGGCAGCACAAGGGTGATTTTGAACTGGTCGACTGCATTCTGATACGCCACCACCGAGCTGATATAGGCCGTCTTGCCCTGCAGCTCCTGCTGCCGGGCCTGGTCCACCTCAAATTTGGCCCGGCGTTCGGCCATCGACTGGGCTTCCAGCATCTCGCGGAGTTTTTTGAGCCGCTCGAAGTTGTTCCACGCGTTCCGCACGGCGTCCCGGCGTTGCAACAGCCGGTAGTAGGTGGTCACGACGTCGAGCGCAAAGGTCTGCTGGAACAATGCAAAGGCCCGCAGATCGTAGATGACGTCGCGTTCAGCTTGGCGAAGGTTTTCCGCGACGATGTCCGCGCCGGCGCCGCGCAGCAGCGGTTGGGCGAAATTGAGCGATATCACGGAACTCACCGAACGCCGCGGATCGCCGGTGAAGTAGCGCAGCATGTCGTTGGCGAGGGACACGCTGATGCTGCCGCCGGACTGCAAGAGTTGGTTGAAGCCGACGGTGGCACCGCCATCCACCCGGCCGTCTGCATCGCGTTCGCGGGCCACGCCCACATTCCCGGTGCCAAAGGGGATTTTGTAAAACTCCCGCCGCTCGCCGGTGAGACCAAGCGCGGTCAGGTAGAGCGTTTCCTTCCGGAGCTGGTATTGGCGGTTCTGCTCGATGGCGAGCCGTAGCGCGTCGTCGATGCCGATCACCCGGCGGCCGCCGCCGCCCTTGCTATGGTCGTAGAGTTCCTCCCAACGGATGTCCTTGGGCTCGCGCTTGGACCATGCGGTGTCGATGGTGAACGCATTGGTCGATCCAGTGAGCAGGCGTTGCTTGTTGCCGAGGATGCCGTAGACGGACTCGTCCGCCTGCGCCTGGTAATATTTTCGCGAACAGCCGGCCAGCAGGAGCGCCACCAGTCCGAGCACGGGCACGACAAGGCCTCCACGGGACAGTGCTGCCACTATCCCGAGACGCCGGATGCCCGAGGGGCACAGTGCATGTTTGATTCTCGCGGACAAAACGTTGAGCCAAAGGAACAAGTGCGCGCAATAGACGCCATCCTTTGCAGCGAGTTTCAATGCATTATTGGGAACCTGCAAAAGCACCCGAAAAATCGCTGCGGATCAAAAATACGTTCTGCGACCGAATGCATGTGTCTTGGTTTCAGTCGGATGGTGCCACAAGCCAACAAACCGCAGACCGCCCATGAAGCCCTGCTCCTACGCCTGCAACTCGGCCGCACATGCCCTCGCCCGCCGCAACTTCCTCGGCAGCCTCGCCCTCGGCACCGGCGCGGTGGTCGGCGGCCTCGGCACCTTTGCCCAGCCCGCCGTCTCCGCCACGCTCGCCAAAGACCAGAAGCGCATGCTCGTCATCAACATGCATGGCGGCCTCTCGCAGCTTGAAAGCTGGGATCCGAAGCCCGGCACCGACACCGGCGGGCCGTTCCGCGCCATTCCCACCAGCGTGCCCGGCATTCACATCAGCGAACTGCTCCCGCACACGGCGAAGGTGATGCACCACCTCGCCCTGGTGCGGAGCATCAACACCAAGAACGACGACCACGGCAAGGGTAGCTACATGATGCTCACCGGCCGCCGCCAAATGCCCGGCCAGTCCGTCCCTGAAATCGGCGCGGTCGTCGCCAAATGCCTCGACACCTCGGACCGCACGCTTCCCGGCCACATCCGCATCACGGCCGGCGGCGGCGGCGGCCGCAGTGCGGACTCCGCGTATCTTGGGCCGAAATACGCCAGCATCTCGCTCGACGGCGGCAAGCCCCCGCAGAACACCACCAAACCCGACAGCCTCACCGACACTTCGCTCGCGGAACAAAACGCCTTCCGCCGCCTTGCCAACGACCATTTCCTCTCCCGCCGCCGCACGGCGATGACCGACGCCTACGTGCAAAGCTACGAGCAGGCGCTGGAGCTGATGAAGCAGCGGGAAGTCTTTGAGTTGGGCAAGGAACCGGCGAAGGACCACGACCGCTACGGCAAACACGACTTCGGCCGGCACTGTCTGATGGCGCGGCGGTTGTTGGAGAATGGCATCTCGTTCGTGCAGGTCTCGCACTCGAACTACGACACGCACAATGAGAACTTCAACTTCCACTTCGAGCAGGTGGGGGAGTTTGACAAGCCCTTCGCCACGCTCATCACGGACCTGTATGACCGCGGGATGCTCGAGAACACGCTGGTGGTGGTGCTCTCCGAGTTCGGGCGCACACCGCGCATCAACCAGTATTACGGACGCGACCACTGGGGCCGCGCGTGGAGCGTTTGTCTCGGCGGCGCGGGCATCCAGCGCGGTGCCGTCATCGGCGCGACCAACGCCAACGGCACCGAGGTCAAGGAACGCGAAGTGGACTGCGGCCACCTCTTCCACACCTACCTGCGCGCCCTCGGCCTCAGCTCGAAGGCCAACTTCGACATCGCCGGCCGCCAAGTGCCTGTGGCCGACCCCGCAGTGGGGCCAATCAAAGAGTTGCTGGCGTGAGTTGCCAGCGCCTGTGCCCGGACGTAGTCTTCTGCCATGAAATCTCTGACCGTTGGGGAAGCGGGCGGACAACTCGCGGAACTGGTTGCACTGGCACACCGAGGCGAGCCGATCCTGCTTCGGGACGGTGGCAAACTTGTGGTTCTCGAACGTTTCGATTCCCTGCCGCCTAGTCCAGTCGCCGATCCAGAGCAGGACTCACCCGAACTGGAGGCCGAGCTGCTTCAGGGCGTCCGCAGCCCGCACAGCGATTATTCGCACGCCGAGCTCGAGGAATCGTTGGCCCGCATCATCCACGAGGAAACCAGCGCCGGCCGGTGAGAATCCGCAAGTCCTCGGCCTTCTTCGCGGACTTCGAGCACGTCGCCCGCTGGTATGTGCGCGAGGCCGGAGTAGAGGTCGCTCGACGGTGGCTGGACGCGCTGGATGCGACGCTCATGGAGTTTAAGGCCACACCGGGTTTGGGGCGGCTTCGGCGATTTGCCCACCCGGAGCTGCACGGCCTGCGCTCGTTTCGGGTTCAACGCCCGTTTCACCGCTATTTAGTCTTCTACCGTTGGACAGCGGACGAGCTGTCGGTCGAACGCGTGGTGCATGGCTCGCGTGATCTGCCCAAACGCTTGCTGGAAACGCCAACTGATTTGGATTGAGCTGCGCCTCGCTCAACGAGACGCGCGTTCCCGCGTCAGCCGCACGCTGACATGGCGTGCTTCGGGGATGATGAACTTTTTTACCTCCACCGTGACCGCTTCAGCACCGAAGTCGGCCAGCACCAGTGTGGCGATGTCCGCCGCGAGCGTCTCGATCAGCTTCCAGCTCCGACCTTCGCCCAGGGCCAGCAGCCGGCGCGAAACCGCGTAGTAATCAATCGTCTCTCGCAAGTCATCGCTCGCGGCGGCCCGCGTGAAATCCCGCCGCATCTCCACCGTCAGCAGGAGCCGCTGCGGTTGCGCCCGCTCGGCGTCGGGCACGCCCACGCGGTAGCGAACTTCGAGGTCGGCGAGGGTAATGGTGTCGGTGGACATGGGGTGCTGAAGTAACGAGATGGTGAAGTGCTGGCCAGCCAATACTCGCCGCTTGATGGCTTCACTGTTCTGGTTCCACTCGCGCGACTTCCTCCAGCAGCACGCGCGTCGGCCGGTTCAAATCCATTGCCAGCGCCTCCGCCAGTGTCACCCAGCGGAACTCCTGCGCCTCATCGTTGAGCGTGACGGACGGCTCACTGCCAAAGGCGCGGCAGGTGTAGTTGAGCAGGAGAAAATGGGCGTCGCGGTAAAACTCCTTGGAATGGATGCAGTCCTGCACCAGCACGAACCGGATGTCCGCGATGTCCAGGCCGGTCTCCTCTTTCAACTCGCGGCGCAACGCGTCCTCGGCGCGCTCGCCCCACTTGATCTTGCCGCCGGGAATGCCCCACAGGTGCGACCATTTTTGGGTGCGGATCATCAGCACTCGGTTGTCGGCGTCGAAGATCAGGCCGCCGACTGTCGAGATCGGGAACGGCTCGGCCTGGTGCGTGGTGCGTGGTGCGTGAAGCTGCATCTCCTGCCGGGCAAGCAATTGGCGCAGTTCGCCGAGGTGCTCCACGATCAGGTCCGGCTCCGCCGCGCGGAGCTGCGGCAGCTTGTTATAGCCCGTCAGCACCGCGACCGAGTGGACGCCCCCGTGCTTGGCCGTCTCGATGTCGTGCGCCATGTCGCCGATGAAAACCGTGGCCTGCGGGTCGAGGCCGTTCTCCGTCACGAGTTGCCGGATGACCTTCCGCTTGTCCCAAACCCCCGTGTAAGGCCGGCCGATGAACCGCCCAAAATCCGAGCTGGCCGCCTGCGTTTCCCAGTGGTCCGGGTGCACCGTGCTCAGAAGAAACGTCCGCACACCGCGCTCCTGGCAGAACAGCAGAAACTCCCGCGCGTGCGGCAGCGGCTCGACCAAGTCCTGCACTTCGCGGAACTTCGCGTGAAACCACTGCTCCAACTGCGCCATCGGCACGCCGGGCAGGTGGCGGTCGTAAAACGGCTGGAACGGCAGGCAGAACTCCGCGCGGAACTGGTCGAGCGACAT
>JACCDO010013236.1_pt1 | contig 17619 bp, 9 predicted proteins | sample 7446101 | NCBI WGS metagenome assembly JACCDO01 (sample SAMN15323440, study PRJNA562643) | freshwater metagenome | isolation source: river surface water | place: USA:Blue River Watershed | collected 2017-08-16 | reverse complement strand
TTTTTTTTTTTATCAATACATGAATTATAAAAGAAAGCAGCAACAAAATATTAATGTATTTGCAAATAAAAATAAAATGTAATTTTGGCTTAGAGGAGAATCGCGCTCACACAGGATTCATTAATCCTTCATACTTTCTTTCTCCTTGAACAAATGTACTACAACTCATTGACGCACATGCAATTGAAGCAGCAAAACATAGTGATAAGCATAAATAAAGTGCAATTGAATAGTTTCCTGTTGAATAAAATATATAACCACCGATTGAAGACCCAGCGGCAGCACCAAATGAATGAAAAAGTAACAGAATACCAACACCAAGACCAACTAAAGAGTCACCACCAAAACTTTTTACTAGTGATACTATCGGAGGAACAACAGAATAATCTACGAGACCAAATAAAGGTGCAAAAATAAAAAATATAATACGATTATCTCTAAATGATATGGGTAATAATAAAAGTAAATAACATAATCCACGAAATAAAAATATCCCAGAAAGTAAATAGTGTCTATTATATATATCAACAAGGTACCCAGTAATAATCATTGATAAACCATTTGTTGCAGATAAAATTGAAAATGCCAAAGCAGCTATTGACTCATTATTTTCTCCTCGTTGAATTTGTAGTGCAATAAAATGAGTCTCAATAAAGCCAGTTGTTGTTACACCACATGCAACAAAAGCAAAAATTAATATCCAATATTGTGGTATACGAAATAAAGATATGATTGAATTTATCATCTTTTCATTTTCACTTTCCTTTTGTATATCATCATCTATAACTACAACTTGGTTATTATTACTATTATTATCATTATCAAAATCACAAGTAATATCATTTGTGATTATAACTGTCTTTTTCTCTGTAATTTCTATCTCTAAATCAATATTAGTAGTACCTGAGACAGAGGGTTGTTTAATAAATACTAAGGTAGGAATAATGAGCATAAACGCACAAACAGCTAGAGCAAAGTAACATTGTCTCCAACCATAAATTCTATTTAAATAAGCAAACAATGGAACCAATGCTAATTGACCAGCTGTACTACCTGATGTTCCTATACCAACCGCTATACCAATTTTAGAAACTGGTACTGATCGAATAATAGCAACAGAGAAAGTATTTAAATTAAGTAAACCATAGGCAATTCCTGACATAAATCCATATACAAACCATACTTGCCAAGCTGCTGTTAATAATGCAGTACAAAGAAAGCATAATGCCAAATAAAATAATGCTAATGACATGATAATTTCTTCTTTTCCCTTAAAATATTTATCAATTAAATGACCAGCTATAGGGGTAAATAAGCCATTAAAAATATGGACTACGGCTATAAGCCCTCCCAGATTTTCACGATTCCAATTTAAATCAGTCTCCCATTGCAAGATCATTACCAGAAACAATGACCTTGCTCCTAATGAAAGGGCATCCACAGCAAATATTGTTAAAATTATAAACCATGCTCGTAATGAAATACTATTCTCATTATACATTCAAATTGTATAAAATTGGTACTGTAACTAGTATCTTATACGATTACCTACCTATAACTGTAACTATAACTACTTCCGTTGTACTTTACTTTGGCACGGACCAAAATTTCGGACTAAAATTGCCTCAAAAAAAAATTATAAAAAAGATACCTCGGCTTACGGTGGACTTGTTCATCCCAGGTAGACTTATTCACAAACTAGCCTGTAAGTGTTAAAATGGCAAAGAATTCTCCTGTTCAATGGCGCAAGTTTAATTTTTTTGAACGAGAAGTGGTAGAAGATGGTTTTGAAAGATTATTTAGTAATTCTAATATTACAATTGCTTTAGCAGAAGGTGGAATGTTGTTATTTGGCGATTCAAATGGTTTAATTGTAGTTACTGATCGAGATCTTATGAGTGTTGATAAAAGAGTGAAAGCTTTTCGTAGTGATGTATATGGAATTGCATATTTATTTGATTTATCTCGTCGTCAATATATCATTGCAATTGGTGATGATAAACAAAATGTTACTGGAGGAAATAATAGTATATTAAATCCACCGAATTATATGATAAAATGTTATGCTGTTGGATCAAATACAGAAATATCTCGTCCAATCCAAACAATTTCAGTTAATCAATCATTTTATCCTTCTGGAGCAATTATCACATCATTTTCTGTAATGAAAGATGGTTCACAAGTTGCTATTGCTTTTTCATCTGGTACTATTTTATGCTATACTGGTTCATTTTTAAATGAAGGAAATAATTTAGCATCTAAAATTACCCCACAAATATTAAATCAAAATCATATATATCCTGTTTCTGGGTTATACTTTTGTGAATCAGTAGCATCTAAACCTGATGATAGAAAAATAAGATTATTTGCAGTATTTGACACTGAGATTAAACAAGAAATATCTAATGAAAGTATTGAAAATAAAGATTTATTAGGCGGTATTGTAGTATATGATACCAGTATTATTCCTGCACCAAATGTAGGTTATATTCCATCGGAGAAACGAAAATTACCTAATATTCTTGATGATCGAGGTGCTTCACCAGGTTGTAGTTCATTAATGAATGAGACAAATGAATTAGTTGTTGGTAGAATGGAAGGTATTTTTTCTTATTCTGTTGATGATAGAGGTGGCGCTGCTGGTTTTGAAGGTCCTAAACAAAGTGTTATAACTGTAGGTAGACATATATTAGTTGCATCTGTTGAAGAGAAAACACAACGAACAAATATAACTATATATGATTTACGCAATAAATTTATAAGTATGAGCAGTTCATTACCTAATGGAGATAATGTAAAGGAAGTTTTACATGATTCGGGTACAGCATATGTTATAACTGAAAATAAATCTCTCATTAGGTTCAAAGAAAAAGAAACAACGGTAAAAATCGAATTATTAAAAAAGAAATTTCTTTTTCAATTAGCAATATCTCTTGCTGCGGAGGAACAATGTGAAGTAAGTGAAATTATGAAATTAAACAAAGAATATGGTGATCATTTATACACTAAAAATGATTATGATGGTGCAATGACACAATATTGTTACACTATTGGTTTTCTACAATCATCATATGTGATAAGACGATTTTTAGATCCTCGAAGAATAGAAAATTTGATATTATATTTGGAAAAATTGCATGAAAAAGGTGTTGCTACACGAGATCATACCAATTTATTATTGACAATTTATACTAAAATGAAAGACGAAAGTAAAGTTACTGCATTTTGTAATAATTCTTGTAAGCTAGCCACTACAACTGCTCCAAAATTATTAAATGAAATACCTGGTAATGTGGATGTTGATGGAGTTGTCTCTATTTTAACTAAATCTGGATTTGTTGAACAAGCTCTCAAAGTAGCATTAGAATATAATCAACACAGTGCATATTTAGATATTTTAATGTCTAAGGATCCACCAGATGTAGTCGCATCACTTGGATATATTTCATCTTTAATATTTACGCCATCATTAACTACACAAACGATGAAAGAATTATTGGATAAATATGCTCGTAAACTTCTCGTAATGTTACCCAACGAAGTGACATCACTATTTATTATACTTTGTTCCGGGAACTACGATTCATTGAAACTAAAAGTAATTACAACGACTTCAAATCAGTTATCAGTTTCACCTTATTTGACACCTTTAAATATTGAAGACTTACTACCTTGCTATGTCAATAATGAGAAATATTTCTTACTTTTAATGGATGGTTTATACGAGGGTAATTTTACACATAAAGCATTTACTCCAAAAGTAATGAATACACTATTGGAATTATACCTAGATGAATATAATACTCTAAAAAGTGAAAATAATAATGATTACCGTGCATTAGATGAGAAAATTATGTCATTACTTGACATTGTATGCTCTGGATTGGAATATGATGTTTCACAAGCATTATTATTGACACGTCAATTTCAATATTCGGTAGGGGAAAAATTTTTATTAGATAAACAACAGTCTACTGAATTATTACTACGAATGTATACAGAGAGCAATGATGATAATAGTATATTTAAAATTTTACGCAAGGAGGATAGAAAGGATTCAGAGTTTTATATTCAAATTTTAACATATTTTGTCAAAAAAGTAGATACAGGAAGCAGTGATATGGATGATGATGAAAAATGGGAAAATGTCACAAAAGTGTTAGATATTATTATTGAAAAGGATACAGTATTAGCGCCGATGCAAATATTATCTGTATTAGCCATGAATAAGGATTTACCATTACATATAATATCTAGTTACATGAAAAGCACATTATTAGAATGTAATAATACTATTAGTAAGTTAGAAACTAGTGTACGTAGTATGCGTAACACAATTGAAACAATTAGACAAGAAGATAATGTAAGAAAGGAACTAGGTGGTAATAGATTTAAAAAGAATTTAACAAAATCCAAGGATTCTAAAAATCATTCAGATTCATTAGATGAGGAAGATGAAGAAGATTTATTACATAATTCTAAAATTCAAGAAGAAGAAAATATTCGTGAGCAGAAGAAATGGGAAAATATCAAGAAAGATCTTATGGAAAGAAGTTCTGAGCATGAAGCCTTTTATTCGGAGTTAGAACGTAGTAATGACGGATTCAATACCGTTGCTAGTTATTTTGGTAAAGTTATCATTGGTCCACAGTAGAACAATTAGATTAAGTTATAATATAATTTCTTTACTTTAATATACAAAAATATTATACTATGTCTTGTTTAAGTATTTGCACATAATCTATTAATTTCGATCAATAATTTTTAATAATCTTGTTATTGACGTCATCCATAATAAATTCAAATAAATATAAAGACATAGTTTAAAATCTACGAGGATCAGCTCATAAAGGATACGCCTGGGCAACCACGTGCCCAATCTGGAGTCTTAATGTAATATTTATCCTCCATCTCAATTTGCTCGTCATATGGATTAAGTAATAATCGATGAATTTCATTAACAATAGAATAATCATATTGTTCCGCCTTTTCATATGCTAAAACAGACATCCAATTCCGTAATACATATTTAGGAGATGTCTTTTGTTGCTCTAATCGCTTTTCAACTATATCTCTATTATCATTTCTTAATCTTGTCAAGTACCAATTAAACCATTCATTCCATCGTTTGTTATCTATGATAGCTTTTGGATTTTTATCATTAATATGCTCGTAAAAAGATTTAGATATTATTTCCATGGCCTCTGCTGGAGTAAACGACGCATCAATTAATGATAATTGACGCCAAAATATTGTAAAATCACAATGAGAATCTTGCATTAATTTTTCTAATATGTAAACAAATGGTTCATCTTGTGATTTAGTAAATGTTTTAAATCCCAACTTTTTCCTTCTAACTTCGTTATAAAAAGTAAAAAAATATTCTTCAAATTCTTTATTAGAGATATTTGCAATTATGTCCATATAATTATGCATTTTTTTACTTTCTATTGATTCACCTAATTCTGTTCCAATATATTTTACAATTGTTTCAAATGATTTACTTAATACTAAAACGTTTACACTCATGGCATTCGGCTGTCTTATAAATGCAAATTTTCCTTCACCATCTGACGTAAATGGTTGATATAAAGGATTAAATACTTCTAACCAACCATATGGACCATAATCTAATGTTCGACCAGCTAGTAATGTATTATCTGAATTCATATTACCTTGTGTATATCCAACTCTTAACCATTCACTGACTAAATACGCCACATTTTTAGTTATTGATCTAAATAATTCTATGTATATTTCTATTGGATGATTTTTCATTATAATATTATCTCTTATATACTCTTCATTTTCATCACCTTTTATGGATAATAATTCTGGAAATTCACGATAAATTAAAAAATTAGTTAATTGTATTAACTCCACATACTCTTTCCTATTTGCAAATAATTCTAATTGACTAAATCGTAAAAAACTTTTTGAAACTCTACATAATATAGCTCCTTGTTCAATAAGTAAAGTATCTGGTGAATATTTTATATCCTCTTGTCCTCGATATATAGCACTATTACTGTTAATTTGATCTGGGTTACGATCGCCCTCTGAAGTTGAACTATACCAAGGTCGACGAATTGATTGTCCTGTACCAATAACACTTAAAGCTCTTGTAGTAGGCACACCTAAACTATTCATAGCTTCACTAACTAGAAATTCTCTTATACTTGAGCGAAGTACAGCTCTACCATCAAATCCTCGTGAGAATGGACTTCTTCCACATCCTTTTAATTGCAATTCATACCTTTCTTTATTATTATTTACTATTTCACCAATACTCATTGCTCTACCATCACCTAATTGTCCAAACCAATGACCATAACAATGACAACCATAATTACTACACCAAGGTTGATCTAATCCTGGTAACAATAAATTTCCAGCAAATGCATTAATAAAATCATCACTATTTATATCATTTTTACTAATACCTAATAAATTTGCACATGTTGACGAAACAGCAACCATATATGGCGATGGTACAGGTTCAGGTCTTACATGCGTATAATGAGAATTATATACTTGTCTAGGTTTAAATTGATTCTCTAACTTTTCCTTTTCTCCTATTAGATATTTTGTGAAAGTATTAATTGTGCTTAGTCCAATTGAATGTAAAGTATTTGTATCTGACGACGATGTGGACATTCTCAGTAATATTTTGGTAATTTTACTTTGTTTAAATATTATACTTGTCGAACTTCTTAACATAATTATTACTAGAAACAAAGAAATCATCAATTTTCTAAAATAATGTCGGGACAAATCATAGAGGATATATGACTCGACAAAACTCGGAGCACACAGTGTGCTGCGATGACAGCATATTCTGACAAAATCTCGGCATGAGTACCGGTAGTTACCATCATAAGAATTAACTAAACATAAACATAATGTAGGAATAATAATATTACAGATATAGGAAGCTAATTTCTTTTCATTTTTTTCTCTCTATACATTTTTTCTTTTCCTTCTTCTCTATACTTTCTCTTTTTATCTTCCTTTTTAATATCTTCAAATTTACTATTAATTAATTCTATTTGTTTTTTCTTATTGTTGAGTCTTAATTCATTCTTCATAGTTCTTTTTTCTTGCTTATCTTTCGCAATTGTTTGTAATGTTTGTATTAAAGCTCTTTTTTTCTTATCCTCGGGTTCTAATATAACAGCTCTTCTAGACATATAATTATTATTTTTCTTTCGTTTATCTTGTTTAGGTTTTGATGCAAATGGTAAAGATTCTTGAATTTTTTTGGGTATAACTAATGTTTTAAATTTTCGATTTACTCTTTCAATAGGTTTGTATAACGAATCTTTGTTCACAACATGTGAAATTTTTTCATCCATTCTTATTTCACTTATTGTTCTCATACCTTTCCATTCATTTAATAGAGATAAAATAGGATTATAATATTGTTTAATTTCAACTGGAACCCATAATCTGCATATAATTATATCACTCATTAAAATTTTATCCTCAAATGATGCTCTGAAATTACCTGGTTCACCATCTTTTAATGCTTTTTTAATTTGTCCACGAATACCAGATACTGTTTTTAGTTTTGAACCTTCAAATTTCGCCACCTCTAATGCACTATTAAACATACCAGTTATAAATGCCGTATTTTTAAATATCTTCTTTGGTGTACCAATTAATTTTAATTTTTTAACGACAGTTGGTGTTTGTTTTAATTCTAATGTTGTACCTGATAACGCAATACGAAAGCCATTAAAATTGTTATTTATCTTTTGATAACCTAAAATACCAGTATTTGGAGGAACAATAGGGCCATAAAATGTTGCAGTACAATGCATATGCTCTGGTGTATATTTTAAAAATCTTTCTCGATCATTCACATCATCAATAGTATAAACTGGTAATGTTTGATATCTTCTCCAACCGGCAGATATTATGATAGGATCAGATGATTTTAATACTCTTTTATGCCATCTATGACGTTTAACACGAGCTTTAATATATCCTAATTGTGTTTCATTTGTTAGCAACCCACCCATTATAATAGGTCTTGACGGATTAAAATTCGATATAAATTCAGCTGGTACATTTTTTAATAAAACACGAACATACAATCCTTGTCTAAATCCTTCGTATTGTAGTCTAACATTATCACCATCATCACCAAATTCTTCTTTATTTTTTTGACGTTGTAATTCACTACGTTTTTTTGCCTTTTCAATAAACTTTTCTTCATCTAATTCTTCACTATTTGTAATTTTCTCATTCAATTGTGTATCATCATAATCATCGTCAAACTTACTTTTATTTCGGGATTTTTTTGATGCATTTAATTGCCGTAATTGTTCATCTATCTTCTCATTATTCATTTCAATTTTATCACTGTCATTGCTTTCATTATCACTATCATCACTCTGATCAATATTCGAAGATCCAAACTTTTCACCTGTTTCTAAATCCTCAAAGTCGTCATAAACTTCATCATCATCAACATCATTATAATTTCTATCATTTATGCTAAGACCATTTTCTTCATCTATTTTATTACTTCTATTATGATCATAACCACCAGTAACAAATTTACTTTTAATTTCTGCAAACATACCTTTAGTATTTTCATCATTGGCTTTTAAATTTAAATATGTCGACAATAAATTGCTTACTGATTCAATATGCGATGTATTCATACTAGCTCGATTACTATCTATATTATTAGTTTCCTCATATGCAATATTTTTCTTAGTTTTATTGATACTTTTTAACGAAAATAATTCACCATCATCTTCATTATCACTTTCATTATAGTCCATACCATCATCTTCAATGTTACATCCACGAGCCCAATTTTTACCATAAATTTGTGTCATTATATCATTACTACTATTGTCTCTTTTATCGTACGAAGAAATAGCTTTCTGTTTCATATTATCTTTCCAACGAACAGATGAGGATACATTATTATTTGTTTCGTCATCCTTATCACTATCATATATATCATCATAAATAGAATCATTTTCACTACCGGATTCAAATTCGTCGTCGTTATCTCTTTCTTCAAGACTCGCATCATCATCAATGTCATTATCATCGTTACTGCTAACACTTTCTTCTGATTCTTTATCATTTTCTTCATCACTAACATCATATATATCTTCATTGTCACTGTTAACACTTTCATCTGATTCTCCATCACTGCTGCTATAATTTTCATCAATATTACTAATTTTGCTAACTTTTGATGATACAATCCCTTGACTACCTTTAAATAGACTCATTTCCGATTCCTTTATTAATTCATCAACACCAGTTTTAACATCTTGCATAGACCGTAACAAATCTACTGGCGTATCTTTATAATCGTTCTTGTTACTTTTATTCATAATTTGTTGCTGACCTACTAACAAATTTTCTGGTTTCGTATAATTAATATTTGCAATATTAATATATAATCCGTCTTTATCTATCATTTGCACTCGACCTACATTAGCCATTGGAGCATATAATAAAATATCCTTTTTACGCAATGATGATTTATTGGTACTATTACTTGGAAGGGGACATGGATCTCCAATAGCAGTTATATTCTCGATATTAAAGTCACCTGTACCAATTAAATGAACTGGCATATTTGGTTTCAAATTAGTTCCTCTAACATATCCAAACACAACAACATCTCGATTACATGAGGGATCATCATTTAATTTTGTTATACTTGTCATATCTTCAACTCTATCTATTGCAATATATGGATGTGTATTTCTCCAAACTAAAGGTCTAAATTTCACACGACTAATGTATAATGACAATCTTTTCACTTCATGTTTTAAATATTTACCATTAATAACACCACTAAACTCAAATACTTTAGCACCTTTATAAATTTCAGTCCAAAATCTTTGTTTAATCTTTTTTTTCGTATTTTGTAGTGTTTTACTAACTTTAAAACTATCTAAATGCGTTAAAACACCCATCACTTTAGGAAAACCATGTAATTGTAATATATTTAAAAATTCAAATACTTCCATCTCAAAACCATATGATGCATCAATCATTAATAATACTAAATCAGCTATTTTTGCTAAATCAGTCATACTAAATAAATCTAATGGACATTCAAAAAAAGTTATTCTTCTTTTTTTACCTGCTATACAAGTTATAGGACCAGTTGTATCTACAATATTTTGTCCAGTGAAAATTTTTACTAATGATCTGATTAATGTACTTTTCCCACATTTCTTAGGTCCCATTACAACAATAAATACTGGTGGAGGTAATTCTTCATTACTTCTATCAACTAATGGTACAACTTCCTTTTTTTGTTCTCTATCAAGATTTCTTTGCTGTGATCGTTTTGTTCTGATAATATTTGCTACAGAAAATGCACGAGGATTATTTTGCTTATTACCTTTCTCGTGCTTATTTTTTTTATCACTATCATCATCAAATTTATTTATTCCTTTGGACTTCTTACTTTTCTTATCAGCCTTTACACCACTTTTACGAGCATGATGCTTTTTAGGCAAACCTTTCATTAAATCAATCGCTTCCATCCTTGTGCTGCGACTTGTTGGGGAAATGTACGAATGACTTTTTTTCTCTATGGTATCGCTGATAATCACTGGTTCCGCAATACGCTCATACTTGCCCTACTCAATTTATAATTAAATTTATTGGGAATATGCATCTTTGTTCATTTACATCTTTCTACAAAAGCATTATTCAAAATGATTCTGCGATAGATTATATTGGGGTGGAAGTTGTGTTCGGAACTGAACTTACGGCACTGTTCTGGAACTGTGAATCCTTCCAACTAAGGATTTCTTGTGACAGTTCTCAAACTGGTACACTTCCGAGAGGATATATCCCCAACGTAGATACGACATTTTGATTTTTTCAATTTTTGAGGCTTACTAAATTTTCTTTGTTGATTGATTAATCAAGATATGTCAGCAATGTCGGCAATTCAGTTTGATAAAACTGATGAGGAATACTACAAGGATATGTTAAAAAATGAATTAGCTACTTATGTTTTGCTTTTAGATTTGAAAGATAATGGTCTTATGGGTGCATCTAAAGTTAACCTTGATGCTTATCACGATTCTGCTTTTAATTCATACAATTCTACTGTTGGATATGAATGTAAAACTCAATGTGGCACTTGTTGTTTATTATGCTCTGGCTGTTGGGCTTCCTACAGTCTTTGCATGCAAATTGATAATAGAACAAGAACTTTGAAATTTAATAAAAATGATGTTAAGACTTTTTTAAGTAATCAAGAATTAAAATCGAGATCTTTTACCCGGGAGCAATTAGAAAGTATGAAAAACAGAGCACAGACGGCTTTAGAATCAAATGATATGGGAAAGATTATGAAAGAAGCTGAAGAACTTGATTTGATCGAACGTAGACAAACTGCTGGTGGACAAATAATGCAATCAATACCTATGCAAATGGGTGATATGAATCGGTAATAACAATGATAATCGGCGTAAGGGATAAAATAAATAATTCATAACTGGTTTAATATACTCGTAATTATTTACTGTATCATCATTAAATTTATTTTGTACTTTATTGATAATTTTGATTCTAATATTTCACAACTACTTTTCTTCCTGGCTTTCCCGATACCGGAAAACAATGGTCCTGAAAATGCTCGAGCCACCAAAAATTACCGATTTGGCGATCAGTGTGCTAAAGAAGTTCGCCGTGATAATCATTAGTAAATAATTAGTAGTTATAATGGATAAACATGATGACTTTTTTGGTCATATTATATCCATGATTCCACATGAATTATATCGCGGTATTGAAGAATCTCAAGTAAGTAATGAAAAATATTATAAACATAAAAAACAAGCATTGACTTTAGCAGAAAAAAAGAAATTAACAAAAGAAAAATTAAAGAAAGTATATGGTTCATTTGTTGGTGAAAATGATGAAGAAATAGATGATACAATTGTAGATGAAGTTAATGATGAGGATAAAATACAAAATAAAATTAATAGTGATGGTATAAAAAATAAACGAAATAAAAATGACCATTTAGTACGCGAGGAAGTACCATCTATTGCTATTCATAAAAGTGAAACTGAAATAATTCATGAAAATGTAATAACAAATAATAGTAATAATATGGAAGAATTACGCAAACGATTACAAGATAGAATACTAGGATTAAAACAAAATCGTATGAGCAAAAATGGCACTAACAATAACCAAGTAAAAAGGAAAGATCGGGATACAAGTAATACAAATAATAGTAATAATTATAAAAAGAAAAAGCCTGATACATTAAAAGTTGAAAATGTGACTGATATTGCAACCGATTTATTAATTTCATCCACCACCGATAGTTCAAGTAAAAAACGTAAAGACCGAGATATAGAAAATGAAAATATAACATTAGATATAGAAATGAATAATATTAAAAATGATAGTACTACTATAAATTCATCAGACGGTAAACCTGGTACAAAAATGAAACGTTTGAAACGTATGCTTGATGAAGCTAACCGTAAAAGAGAAAGAATTGAAACATTAAAACAATCAGTTGATGAGAATGATAATAAACGAGCTAGTGAAGCGGTATGGAATGATGTTATTAAAAATGCTGCTGGTGAAAATTTGAATAGCTTTAATATTGATACTAAAAAAATTAAAAAAGCTATTAAACGGAGAGAAAAGTTAAAAGAAAAAAGTGCTATTGAATGGAATGAAAGAAAAAATAATTTAGATTCTCAAAAACAGTTAAAACTAGAAAAACGTGAAGAAAATTTAAAACTTAAACATAATAGAGGTAATGTAGAAAAAGATAGTCATTCTGATACAAAAAATAGTAAATTAAGACCAGGTTTTGAAGGTAAATCAGCTAATAATTTTTTAAATAAAAATAAAACAGATAAGAAAGCTGAAAAATCTGTTAAAAAATAAATTATTATTTGATAATTGTACATACATAAATAAATTTAGATTTTACTTAATTCAATTGCATGGTTAAATTTACTTATTAAATAGTCAATATCTTCTAATCCAACTGATATTCTTATTAATTTATCACTAACACCATAAGTTTTTGCCCAAGGTAATTCAGTATAATGAGCCAATAATGTATATGGACAAACTAATGTAAAATTTGTTCCTAATGAAGGACCTTTATGTAGATCTAATGCATCATAAAACTTCATAATATTGATAACATCTTTAAATATTATTGAAATCAAGCATCCATATCCAGGTTGATATTCATTCTCTATCATAAATTTTGACATATTATTACAATTTCTTAATAAATTAGAATACATCAACTCTAATGATTTATCATTATTATTGCAATCAATAGGGTAATATACTTGGTGAATATATTCATTCTCATTAAAATATTTTAATAATTTTTTAGTTGTAATATTAATTTTAGAAGAACGTATAATAAAATCACGGGAATTATATTCTAATGCATAACAATCTTTGTAATATAATGAGGGAATATTTAATTGATTAGTGACTATATTTTTCATAATTAATGAATATTTTGATTTTTTATTAATAATTAATGATCCAGCTAATACATCACCACGGCCAGAAAACATTTTTGTTAAACTACTACATATTATATCAATACAAACATGTTCACCATGTAATAAATCAGTATTAGCAAAATTACCTATAGTATCATCAACAACAAGTATAACATTATATTTATTGGCTAATTCAGTTAATTTTATTAAATTACTAATTTTTAATAATGGATTTGTTGGAAATTCGGTAAATATTGCACCAATTTTTGAATATGATGAATTAATCATACTATTTCTACATTTTAATAACTCTTCTAATTTTAATAAATCATCATTATCACCATGACCAAAAAAATGACAAAATGATTTATTCAATTCTTTTCTTTTCATCATTTTTAATGTATCTAAATACGGAAATCCAAATACAACAATATCTATGGATGATGGTGTTAAATTATATAATTCTTGTTGCGTTTTTTGTGCTATTCTTAATGCAGTATAAATAGCGGACATACCAGATACTGTTAATGTTATAGTACCAGGAATAGTAGCATCTTCATTTATTATATCACCTATTCTAGTTTTTATAATTTTTTCAATTTCTAGTGATTCATATGTATTACAAGTTGGATATAAAATATTATATGAATCTGACAATATTGATATATTTCTATCAAAGCATGGTGATACATATGGTATTGTTATATTTAAATGTTTAAGTAAATCATATGCTACTCTACTAGTTATAATTTCACCACAATGTTGCCAATATGATTTGGCAATAGATTGCATTGTAGTGGGGTAATATACAACATGAATATCATAAAAATCTATCACATGTATAATATTTATAATATTAAAATCACTTTCAGGTGTTATTGATTCCATTAAATAGTCTTTTAATCTTAATGCTGTTGCTTTTGTTGGTAATATCATACAACTACTATTATTACTATATTTATTATCCATATGAATATAATCTATAATATATTTAGATTGTAATTCATCAATATATTGATGTATTTTAAAACGAGGATATCCAAGTTTCATTGCTGATAATATTTCTTTTTTACCTTCTTCATAACCAACTACATCAGACCATAATGGAAGATTTACACTTACCGCATGTTCATCAAATGGTATTGGTGTACCAATTACTACAGGAATAGTGTATATTTCACTAGATACTATAGACTCATATGAATCAGGTACAATAAATGATGACATTTAATTTTTTTTTGTATTGTGACGTCCACATCAATCAACATCATTCGACATACCGGCAAAATAAATTTTTTTAAAAATTTACAACATAATAATTTATGAACTACCAATATCCCATTTAGTATAATTTTCAATATTGATAGAAATATTATGCTTTTTAGAAAAATCATTTATAAATTTACTAATAATAGGTGCTCCTTCTTCAGCAACATGATTTTGACCGATCAAACTTATTTCAGATAGTTTTTTATTTAATTTCCCCATTAAAACTTTTTCAACCATATCTGGTTTTGGTGCTTTATTTCCTAAATTATCTAATTGTTCTTTACATATTTTTTTTTCTTTTTCAATAACATCAGATGGTATTAATTCTGGTTTCAAATATAAAGGATTAGTAGCAACAATATGCATAGCTAATTTTTTTGTCATATCTTTAATAATTACTTTTAATTCATTATTTTCAATATTATTTGTATTTGTTATTTTAACAATAGCACTTGATTTACCCATTTGAATATATGATGGAAGAAATTCAGTACCAACTTTACCATGTACATAACCATTTATAATACTTTTATTATCAGCATTGATTTGATATGCCCTATTAATAACAATTTTTTCTCTTATAGTTGTTACAATATCACCTAATATATCATTTAATATTTTATGTTGTACTACATTTTTGTTATTATTAATTTCAGATGGAATAATTGGAGTACTTTGTAATAATTTTTCTATATCAACATATCCTTTATCATTTACAATAGCTTTAGATGCTGTAGCAGCTACAATTGCAGCAAATTCTTGAAATTGTTTATTTCTTCCAACAAAATCTGTTTCACTATTTACTTCGACTAATGTTGCTTTATTATCATTTTCATTAGTATATAGTATAATTAATCCTTCAGCAGCTAATCTATCAACAGCAGAAGTTACTTTAGAAATACCTTTTGCTCTTAACCAATCCATTGCTTTATTTATATCACCATTTACATCTGAAGATGCTAATGCTTTTTTACAATCCATCATGGGTGCACCAGATTTTTCACGTAATTCTTTTACTAATGATGCTGATATATTACTTAATTTACGATTATTACATCTGATGTAAGAAGTTCGGAATAATAAAGATTTCATTATTCCTTGTTTAGCTTTTGATTTAATCTTTTTTACTCTTTACCGTAGAAAAGTTTTTTGATGGAAAGCAGGGACCAAAAACCGGTCCTAAAATCTAAGTTTGATAATATCTTGATGTGTGTACTGCTTCAATCCAGCTCGAGTCCACACCTACAAAGAAAGAAGTCTAGAAATATTAAGAATTTATTATTATTATTATATATATATATATATAAATTAATTAATTAAACACCAGGTGATCTAGCAGTAATATTCCAAATTTTTGAAAATTTTTGATCTTTCATAACAACAAAATGGTCGTAGTGATTAACGAAAGGATCACAGTGACCAGGTGATATTAATATTAATTCTTTCAATGATGGTATAAAATTATTCTCATTTGTAATACATTTTAAAATAGAATGTTCATCACTAACTGATGTGATAGTTAAATGACCAACTGATGATAAAAATAAATCTTTATCTTTATTATACCATGATAATATAGTATCTTTATTATTAAGATATTCATCTAATGTGCATATAACTTTACCAACACCACTATCAGTAGATTGACATTTTAAACCACTATCAATAACACACCAATTTTTATTATCAATAGTATTATTTCTAGTAGACATTACTTGTGATAATAAAAATAAGGATGGTATAAATGGTCCATTCCACATTAAATTATTATTATCAATAGTATGATTTTTTTGATAATCAACATCACATAAAACATATGATCCAGGTTGAATTTCTGTAAATATACCAAATTCTAAATCTAATTCTATAGTACCAGTACCACCCCCTGTTATAATATCACAACATAAATTATTTTTAAAAAAATTTTCTTTCACTATATTTGCAATATTACAAACATCTTTAACAATTAGTCTTCTTTCATCAATTGATCTTACATGTTGTGCCATTCCATGATATGTTTGTATACCTATTAAATTGATATATGGTTTCAAACTATTACAATATATACCTAATTCAATAATTTTATCCATATTATTTATTGGTATTCCACATCTATTTTGACCAACATCAATTTCAATTAATACTTTAATTGATACATTATTAATTAACATTATATTATATAATATATCAACATTTTCTTTATTATCAATTAAAATTTTTACATCACAACCATTTTTTATTAAATTTGCTACTTTATGTAATTTTTTATTATTAATTATTTGATTTGTTATTAAACAATCAGTTATTCCTGCAGAAAATGCTGCTTCAGCTTCAATTACTTTTTGACAACATACTCCTGTACTTAAACCTTCACTTAATTCAATTTGTAATTTTGATATATCAGGACATTTATGTGCTTTTAAATGTGGTCTTATTTTCATATTTGGAGTATTTGATGATTTTACTATTTTTACTAATGTTTTAATATTATATTCAATTATATCTTGATCAATTAATGCACATGGAGTATCTATATTATCATATATATTTTCACATGGTAATATTAATGGAGGTATATCACAACCACGACTAAATGATAATGATGATGATTCAATAATACTCATTTTTTTGATATTATAATATTTTGATTGATTGATAAGAACTATATGTTTATTATGTATATGTTGGTTGCTCTTTATTTATGATTGATAGACGAGTGAAGCTTATTATTCAGTTGTTGCCTACTTATATATTCCAATAAAGTTCAAATGAAACTAGTATCTGTTTTGTGTAGTTCAAAAAACTGGTGGATCAACTGTAACTATATCATAGACTTGTATCTTTGAAG
>JACCDO010124125.1_pt1 | contig 17621 bp, 15 predicted proteins | sample 7446101 | NCBI WGS metagenome assembly JACCDO01 (sample SAMN15323440, study PRJNA562643) | freshwater metagenome | isolation source: river surface water | place: USA:Blue River Watershed | collected 2017-08-16 | reverse complement strand
TAATAACAATAATCAATGGCAACAAGGTGATAATAACCAAGGAGGTCGTGGAGGTCGTGGTGGAGGTCGCGGAGGCAACAATCAGCAAGGCCAAGGTGCTGGAAGAGGTAATAGAAATGACCAAGAGAATAATGTCAATCAATTAATGAAAGGATTTCCTAAGGAAAAGGTGGCTGTTGAAGTTTGTTTGCACTGTTTAAAGAACGATTACAAGAGTCCATGCACCAAAAGACGCAATAATAGTTGTAACGGATCTGGTAATTTATACTTGCATACAAAGTGATTCATTCATTATTTCCTAATTTGTTTACTAATTAGGTGTCCAATATACCTATTGTATTAACAATGAGTCAGCTGTTACCTCTATGATATTACAAGAATCGGATGAGGAAGGAACCTATTTGAATGGTCAAGGCACTGACTATGTTAAATACTTAATATCTGGCGATAAGAATGGTGCAGTGAAGAAATGGGAATTATATTTTGATGCGGAATCATTAGCACATCATATAGAACTCGATACTTGTGCTGATCCTTCTGATGTGGTATTTAGTAAACCAGGTATTCACTTACTCACTCTTACAAAGTGATCCATCTTACTTACACTGACTCCTTCAGGTTGTTCGATTACTTGTTTATATAATAATGATGAACACGACTTACAAAGTTGTATCTTTTACGCATTTAATCGTCCATTTTATGATACAACTGGGAATACCACAGAAGTTTCCACTATAGCTCCCAGTATAGTAAACCGCGTCGAAAGTACTCACTCATTTACTTACTTACTCACTCTCTTCATTACTAATTAATTTACCTCGAAGATACCAATAAACCATTACAAGCACTTCAACTATCACAAGTGTGTAAACCATATACACATCGTTGTACAGTAAATAATATTGTAGCACTTCCTGCACCATTTGATAGTTCTTATGGCAGATTTTATAGTCCTCAATATGTATTTACTGCCTCTGATGACTGCAATATCCGCTGCTGGCGATTAGTACAACCAGAGATCGATGTTTATGAAAATTTTAAAACATATTCATCCCATTTAGGACCTATTACGGGTATGTTATTAACCGGCTCGCTTGAGGATTATGACGGTCAATTGTTGGCATCGTGTTCATTAGATGGTACGTACTTACCTGTACATTTCATCATAATTTCTTCCTCATTTCGCCACTCGTTTCACAGGAACTATCAAATTATGGACATTGCCTATTGTTGAAAGAGATCCATCGGATTTACCTTATTACCAAACCCCAATCCAACTAATGGAGCGCGATGAGTACAAGCCGTTACACACTGATGACGACTATAATAGTCACGGAGAAATTATTAGTTCATCATATTTTAGTCGCACGAAAGTAAGTGATTCACTGAAAGCACACGTGGAGAATACTAATCCTCCTCGTACGGGTCATAAGCACCCTATCCTCGCCATGGATCTTCACGAGGTTCGATACGATGGACCTGATCGTGTTCGTAGTTTCAAGTTCTTAATAACTGGTAGGAACCACATTGATTGCTTACTTACTCACTCATTTATTGTATTCTTTATGTATATTACTAGGTGATAAGAAAGGAAATATTGTTATATCAACATTACCTAATTTAGAAAAGGTTGCATTAAAATCTTGTTGTACATGCAATAATGATAAAGCTCAACATCAACCACAACAACAACAACCACATTGGAAACAGAATACATGTGAATGTGGTATTTCTGCTATTAGGTCTACTAGATATAACTGTTACACACCGTCTTATCATGGCTCACCAATCATTATTGGACAAATTAACGGTAACATTTCTATTCGTCGAATATATGTAAATGGCGATGGATTTAGTAAACAGGAGTTACTTATGATTATACCAGGTCAGACTTCTCACTCGTCATTTCCTAATGCACACTCCCTTATTAATTACACACACCAGGCAAGTTAAGATTCATGTCCCAAATCAACAGCATTATAGACATCCACTACCCATATAACAGGCAAATGGATGGTAGTTACACTTATCGCTTCGCAGTTGGGTGTGAAAATGGCAAGATTCATATGTATGAGATCAATCCTAACTACTTCGTGATCGACAACATGGCTGCAGCACAGCAATTTCCTTAAAATAAAATACAGAATTATATATTTTTATTCGTTTAAATAATAAATTACATTTTACGCAAATCACTTAGATGAACATTCAATATATTTGCTTCAATCAACAAATCACTTCCTATGAAAACCTTGCAGATAGGATCGCAATTGAAACTTGAAGTATAATCGTCGTATATGTTGAATGGATCAGAATCGTCGTTATCGTCATAATAACCATAAATATCTCGTGAAACAATATAAACAGGTCCAAAATCACCTTGGGAAGTAAGTGCGTACGTTTACCGAGTAAGTAAGTAAGTAAAGTACCTTTTTCAACATTCTTTTCCCATTTTTGGTTTGTTGCAACTTGAAATAAGCATGTTGGTAGTGAAGTGGGCAGTGATAGAGCCAAGCCTTGATAATACGAAAGAATCGATGATGTAGGCTCACATGCGTCATCTATTTTCTTTTTATCAGAACCCAAACAATACCAGGTTGATTTTGATTTTTCTGTCTTTTTTTCTGATGTTATTGTGCTATCCATCGACGCAGTTGACGTGGTAGCAGCCGATGTGGATATTCGCGATGATTTTCTTTTCATCTTTTAGTCTTCTTCTCGTTTTTATATTTTCTTCTTTTTTCAAAAAAGTGTCGGCCATCTTGTAAAGAAGACTCGGTATAAATGACAAGATAGAGAAGAAATAGTTATTCACTATGAAACAATATAGAATACACTATGTGTGCGTATGCAGCAGGCCTGTTTTACTACTTGGGTCTGTTGGAGGCATTGGTGGCTGCCAACACAATCTTTACTTTACTGCTGTACAGGTGCATGGTGTTCTTGACACTCGCCGACTGATTGAAATTGTCTGAAATTTTTTGCTCGCGCTCTTCAAATACTTGTAATTCTTTCACAAAAGAGCCGCGACTGCCTTGCTTAAACTGCTTTTTCCCGATTTTCCATTCGTCAAAGGTGATTGCTACCTCTGTATCATCACCTGGCATTTTATAGACGGCGTCATCGCACTGGCTCTGCAGATTTTTATACTCCTGGTACAGTAAAATATCTTCATCCATAACTGTAGCCGCGCAGTTAATTTCCACTTGCTGGTCGTTAGACATATAATTTTTAGGATTATCTATCCCTACAGCTGTAGGTATAATAGGACATTCTATCTGACTTTTTTCTTCAGCCACGATAATTCCTCCTACACCATCCTCATTGCTTGCACTATGATTTCCATCAATGTTTATCAAAGCAGTATTTCGTTGTGTTTCTTTGATTAACGGATTTGTCACGATGAAAGGAAGAGCTGCTACGCCATTAATTTCAATATCATATTCTCCTTCATTACCTGTACCAATAATCCACTTCGCCTCAATAGCATCTTCTCTGCAAAGTATTTTTTGAACTGTAATGAGCCCGAACAGATAATTATAGATGCGGTATGAGTAATCGACATCAACAACCAACCGCTCCGCCATGATTCGCTCTTTGAATAGATTCCCAATACACACTACTTCAAACAAGCCAAATATCGACACTTTGAAGTAGAAGTTATCCACAAACAGCAGCAGCGAGTTAACAACTGCCAGCAGAATGCCATACAACTGGACATATATAAAATAGTTGATCAAGATCATTAAAATATGGCGATTGCTACTGAAGAGGCACGCGATTATCAAAGATCCGCACATTATGAGCATTATGGGGACGATGGCAAGGCGACCTAGGAATAGTATTATTGACTCGTACTTGGCGTATCTGTGCTGGAATTCAACGGTCTCCGTAAATGGACAGGTATACAGATACTTTAGCAACAGCCCTATAGATACCGCACTGGGTGTAATGACGAACAAGTTAATAATGGTACCCAAACCTCGGTTCTCCAGCATGAAGTACTGCAGTAACATGTTCGAGAACTGGTACAGCACAAACACGGCGATATCCTTGCCTATGTATAAGATACGTGTGCCGTGCGCACCAAGCTTGGACCCGTCCATGAAGTAAAAACACGAGAATAACGGGTGGTTGTGGCAGAGAAAGAGAAGTATATCTTCTACTCGACCTGGCGGCAAGCATACCTGTGCACTAGTACATGGTACCTTTATAACGTATCCACCCGGGTAAAGGATCGGACTACAGCATAGAAGAGTTCGATTTTGCTGCACATACTCACGGTATCCCTTCGAGTACTTGTTCTTACTATCCAACGTACAAACAATGCTATCCTTGCCGCCCAGTGATAAACAAGCACTATTTGATAAATTAATGGATGATGTACTTTCATTTAAACATTCGGATCTCGATTCTCGTAATGTCATTAATTGTAACTCTTTTTTCATTTTTATAGTGCTATGAACTACGACATTATTTGCGTACACATCGGATAGTATAGGTGTATTACATTTATTATTCATGTTAGTAGTGGTGTGTCTGATGTAAGCCTCTGATTGGTATGAAGCATCATATAGCTTCCTTGCCGTCATCTTGCCATACTGCAGATATGAGTATAAATACAAGAGAACGTAGATAGACAGGAAATAGTTCACGAAGGCACCCAAGTAATACTGTATTTTGGCCTTGAATACTTTACCATCAATCTGCGCGTCTAACAAATTAGCATCAACTTCATCTTTTTGCGACAATATAATTGTAGATGATGGCGTAGGCGACGATGTAGGTGATGCAGTACTGAATATAACATACTCGGTGGTGACCGACTGCCACTCAGTAGAACCCATACCACGTAGAAATCTATCAAATGCGCCTGTTGCAATCGTCTCATTTAATGCTCGTATAAACTGCGCTGTTGCCATATTGGTGTCGTTGAAGATACTTGTAGGAGTCGTGATGGTGTATACTACTTCGGTCTCGATGGTTGCAGCTGTTAAGAGCCTACTCGACGGTGCTGCAGAGATATCAGTAACGGTTTGGATACTGATGTCATCCAACTCGCTGTCGTATCCCAGCATGCTCACCACTACGTGTTTGAATACAGCGTCATTGGTTTCCCTACTGCTAGAATAGTTGCTAGCGGAGATTCCTGACAATACCTGAGATACCACGAAATATACGGTGACACTTGAAGTATACGTTGGATATGAAGTCGGTGCTATTTGAGGTGCAAGTGATGGTGGTTTTGAGTTAGTAGGACGAGCAGTTGGTATCGTCGTTGGTTGTGGCGTAGGCTTCGATGTTGGAGTTGTAGATGGTTGTCCAGTAGGTTGAGAAGTTGGATTAGTCGGCTGTCTAGTAGGTTGTGATGAGGGTTGTTTACTCGGCTGTCTTGTCGGTTGTGATGTTGGTTGGCTACTTGGCTGCCTAGTAGGTTGCGATGTTGGTTGTCTTGTAGGTTGTGATGAGGGCTGTCTACTCGGCTGTCTTGTTGGTTGTGATGTTGGTTGTGACGTTGGATTAATACAACTATTATAATTCGTAGTGCATACGTATGTATTCACGCCTGTCTGATACCATGTGCATGTGCCAGTAAATCCGCTACCGGGTCTAACCTCACAGTTTTCATGATAGTGCCAGTAATCGAAGAAATCATCATCTTGAGTTCTGTAATAGTAGCAACAGGTGCCTGAACCACAAGTATTTTCAGAAGATGCAGTGCAAACAGACATTTTATAGGGTGTTGATGAAAATAAATCATCATCATGATTGATTGTTTGCAATTCCCTTCTCATCTCCTCAACATCAATCCCGAACCGAACAAGTGCTTCACTTAAACGCTCACAATTCACAGCGATTGCTACTACCAACACAAACATGAACCAGAGAAACGAAGGACTCATTTCTTCAAAAATTCAATCAATTAATAGATTGTGCATCACATAAGCCCAGCTGCAAACGGCGCGTTTCCGTTCAGCAATAGTATCCAGTTGCTCGCAGTGTGTAGCAAGCCATAAAACCGTTAACGATTATTTATTAATTGTATATTTATTTATTATTGATACTGGTAGTTCCTACGCACATAGTACCGTACCCATGGTAACCAGAACTAACCATGATTCCTGCAAGAACCGGAACTAATGGAGATCCGGTTCTGCAAGAAGAGAAGGTGGATACTGTCAAGATGAGATACGTTGAGTAATAGTAAGAGTCAGAGATGTTGTCCGATAGACGTAGTTTTTTACTTGTAATAATAATATTAATAACTACTTAAAGATTTCTTATCTAGTCCTTGATAGAACCCATGGATATACCATGGAATAAATAAAAAATGCGTTGATAAGTGAACAAAGTAGCAGCAAATGGTATAGTAACCGCTGCATCCTTTATTCGGTGTGGTGTATGCGAAACCCGATGATATATTGATACCGAAAGCATCCAAGGCCCTATTGATTATTGTGATCTAATTATTGAAACTTGTAGGACAGAATATCATTTTACTATACATAACTACAATACTATGAAATATAGACAATAAATTCGTTACTCATTAGTCACTTTTTTAGGTAATCGACGATTACGTTTTGGTTTGTGTGGAAGCATCCCAACGGATCTAAGATTGAATAGGATGTTTCGGATGGTCGAGTTCGTACATAAATCTTCGGGTAATTTCTTTTTATTATTTCTTGTGTTTGCAAATTCAAGTATTTTTTGTTCACTACAACCTAATACATTCACTGCCGTTTCAATAATTTTTCTTATAAGCATACAAATTCCTTCATAAAAATTACATGAGTAAATGATGTATTAAATGACGGAGTAAATAACAACTAATACCTGTTCTAGCTGCATAATGCAATATATTTTCACCAGATGCATCAACAGCAAATAAATCTGCACCATTTTCAATAAAAAATACAACTTTATTAGTAGCGCATACACTAACTGCATCCATTAATGGAGTCTTCAATGACACTGCAGAGTCAACCACATTAACTGAGCATCCCAATCCAACCAAGTACTTCAATACTTTCAATGTTCCATCATTATTCCTAGCTGCACTATGTACTAATGTCCTTCCTGCATATCCACTACGACGATCACGAGCGGTAATAACCACATTAGAATCAACCAAATCACATAGTTTAAGGAAGTATGAAGTGTCATTACTATCGAGAACCTCAAACAATACTTCCTGCTGACGTCGCACTATTTCTTGTGCTGTTTGTAACGTGGAATCAGCCATGTTAACTCAACGTGTTGTAAATGGCTACAATCGTACTGGGCGATGAAACTAGCAACAATTATGACTTAGTGGTGGCTGTAAGCAATCTACAACACCAGAAATTCAATAGAATTTTGCCACTTTTAGTGACTTTACAATGTTATTTTTCACTGCTAGTTTTTCACTGAATTTTTTTGTCTGGCAAAAGTACCGGCGATAAGTGTAACGGAAAAGTATATAATCCAAGATAAGCCCGTAAAGAATGTATAGTTTCTCCTGCATGCTTGGCGCTACAATGAGCACAAATTTCAAATACGTAACAAAATATTTTTAATAAATTTCTTAAAAAAAAATTATATTAAATTTATTTAAAAATCAATTTATTTTACTCATTCAAATTTAATTCTATTCAAGCAAGTAGTGATTCAAAAAGTACTTCTTCATCGGTCGAATTCCTCTTTCGTCACTGGATCGTTTGTGCGGCCCACCAAAATAAAATAAAAAATAATAAGGAATATGAAGGCAGTGACAGGTTCAATGTGTGCATTTTACATGCGGAGGGCGGTGATTGGATGCACTCGCTATAGCAGCAGTGGCACTGTCGCGGGGAAGGTCACGTCATCAGGTTCACTCACTTATTTATTCACTCACTAACTTATTTACTCATTAACTTATTTACTCACTCACTCCAATTTTCTCTTGATACTAGGATATGTCATACCAGCCGAACCATTATCTGAACGTATGCAAAATTGGTCAATGCTTAAAAGCGAGGATAAAAGTATTGTTCAATTAAATCCAATCCTAAGGTATGCTTTGATCGATTATTTTTTCCGCTACTCACTCACTCATTCATTCATTCATTTAAGGCCCATGGGTAAGACTGGTTCACGTGTATCTCGCTCATTACGAGCTGAAGGAATAATACCTGGAGTACTGTATGGTTCAGATCATCAAGGTAATGTTATGAAGTTAGTGATAGGAATAGATAAGAAAATATTAATGAAAGAAATGCGTCTCCGCAATATGTCATTTGAGAATACATTGTATGAAATGAATGTAAATGGTACCAAGTATATGGTGACACCACGACAGTTACAGGTGAATCCCATGACAGATGAACCATTAGGTAACACCATTCATTCATTCACTTACTTTCTTACTCACTCATTCCTCAATATCAGGTTGCAATTTTCTCCATTACAAACCTGGCAATAAACTAAGAATTCCAGTAGAATTTATGAATACTGATTTAAATGTTTGCATTCGTCGTGGTAGTTATATATTAAAAATTAATCGTTATCTTGAATGTGTTTGTAGTGGTCTTGATATCCCTAAAACAATACAAATTGACGCCAAGGATATCACAGATGATACATTAATACGAGTAAAAGATGTAATATTACCTCCTGGAGTATCACCTGCTAAGGGTGTACCACATGATTATGTATTAGGAAAATTAGCAGCACCAAAATAACTGTATATAGTAATATTAATACAAAAAAATACATCTACTTGACTTCAAACATTACTCCGAAGATAAAATAGCAAGAGGCTCAATATAACCACAATCTGCCTTCGTACCTTCACCACCCTTACCGTCTGACGAACCGTATCCACTGAAACATGAACAAATACCAGTTGAGCGATCACACAATCCTTTGCCCGAACACTCTTCCCATTCTTTGGTACCTTTACGGTACTCGGTTACCGTTGCAGGGTTATTTGTGGTACCGATACTCAACGTGGTTAATTTTAATTCAGGTAAATCGCCGTGTTCAGTTAGGAATGTTATGATAAACTGGTTGCCGGCTGAGGTGCAGATAGAGTCAGCATTACCGTTTGTTGCGATGTCAACATTGACTTCACCGATACCAGCCATTGCTTCTAATGCCTCCTTGACATCGGCTGTAGTCGCTGATGCCGCAACAGGTGAACTTAATTCTTCTTTATAGTTAAAGACGATTGAACCAGACACATCAGTATCTGCACAATATATTACTTGTTGTTCATCAGTTTGACTTTTGGTACTTGGGTTATCACCGTATGGACACAACATCTCAGAACAATCATAACCAGAATACTTGGAATCACATAAACAACCAAATACCTTCGTTGCATCCCATGTATCGGGATCATTAGGTATCAAGCCATATGAGTGCAACGTAGTAGGATAAACACCATTTTCTAACGCTCTTTTTGCTAAACTATACATATCTAAACACTCACCATGACCGTTACACACCGATTCATCACCTGGACATGTTAAGTATTCACATTTAGCACCAGTAAAACCAGTGTCACATGTACAAGTACCAGTAGCTCGATCACATATACCCATATCACTACATTCAACATATTCTGTTATATGCATCGTATTATCTGCGGAAGGATAAGTAAACCAAGAAACACCTTTTGGACAAACCCGTTCAGAACAGTCGGAACCAGTCCATCCATCACTACATGAACACCTGTAAGTAGGATTGCCACTGCACTTACCATGAGCAGAACAGGATATAGTCCCAGGACATACTTGAATGGTTGCAGTAGCGTATCCACAATCACCTCTTGTGCCGGCGGTATTATAACCGTCACTTGTGTCATAGTTAGTGTTACAGGCACATATACCTGTTGTAATATCACATATTCCACGATTACTACATTGATCATCTTCTTTGGTACCTTTTTGATACTCACTAACAGTTATGGATGCCTTTCTGGATGGATCACTGAAATATATATTTGTGGAATCAGGAATCATCAATGGTAAATTACCAAAATTTTGTAAAAATTCTACTGTCCAAGTAGCACCAGATTCGGTACATGCTTGAGTAGAAAACATGGTTAACTTGATTGCTCCCGTGCCGATAGTAGTCAACGCTTCAATATATGCTTGCAACGCAGCCGAGCGTGTATTATATGGTATTTGAGCGGTAGTTTTACCTCGAAATGTTAAAGTGAAGTATCCAGCACCAGCAGTGCATGTAACTCTTTGTTGTTCATTGACTTGTGTTGGATTTGATGTTGTACTAGCACCTGATCCTGTCAAAGGATCATCACCACTAGGACACTCTCTTAATGAACAATCTATACCATAATAAGCACCATCACAATTACAACCGTATATTTTTTCAGCATCCCATCGGGAAGTATAAGTAAAGACAGTTCCCGAACCAGGATCTTTAGTTTGTGCGTAATATAATAATGATTGGCATTTGCCTACTCCATTACAGTTAGATGGGCATGATTTTCTTTCACATGCTTTGCCTGATAGTGAATGCGTAAGTGTGTAACCATTAGGATGTATTAGAATCGCTCATTACCTTCAAAACCTCTTCTACAAGTACATAAACCGGTAGCTCTATCACACACTCCCATGTTAGAACATTCCGCGGGATTGTGTGCGTCGTCGACGCCTAATGATTGATCTGCCCAAGCTAATGAAGAAGGGCATACTTTTAACGAGCAGTCAGCACCTGAGTAAGTTAAAAAGTAAGAAATCAAGTAATTATATGATAGAGTAAATAATTTCGTTCATATTTATAGAAATGAAACAAAATAATGAAATAGTCACCTGTAAAACCATCAAAACAATCACAAACTCGACTTGCATCGGAACATCTTCCATGCGAATTACAGCTATTTGGACAAGGCTGTCCGACAACCAGTGCCAGCAGCCCCAGCGCGATAAACCCCCTCAACATGCCTCCCTTCGACCACTTCCTATCCTCTTTTAATCTATTTTTCTTACTTTTTTTTTACTTTTTTTGCACAATTTTTTGATAATTTTTTTTTTTCTCAAAACGGACCTCGGGATGGGGCCGAGGCCGGGTCAGGGTTAGTTTAACATTATTTTTTTGCTTTTGATATTATTCGAACGATAGTTATTGACGGATCACAAGTGAAAGTAGGTAATTAGCGTGGCTTGGGAATATCAACCCTAATTGAATTAAGGTCAAGTAAATAATTGAGGAAAATATTTTAAAAATGAAAGACACACGACTATTAAATGATTATATAAATATAGTATAATAATGTTAATGTAACAATTAATTAACAAACACTAAGAAATGAGTTAGAATTTAAATTGAAATTCGTTTCAGAGGTACCGGCAACAAATCACATTTTCTGGATCTTTTCTACTGGTACGTACTACGATAACAGGATGAAGTTGTTGCTGTTGTTGGTTGCGGCGCTGCTGGTCGCGGGAAACTGCTTCTCTGGGCAGCAGAGTGTGGCTAAAACACGCGCGAAGTGGACGGAGCCACAGCAGGTGCGGAGTATGAAGAAGGAGACCATAGACAACGATTCCGTCGGGGTGAAGAAGGAAAGAGCAGTTGGTGTAAGGAAGGAGGTGTTCAAACCTACCAAGAGTGAAAATGGAGTCTCAGAATCACACCATGAAGGTGCAACTAAGAAAAAAAGTTTATTGGGTCGATTAAGAAATAGTAGAAGTAATACAGCCACCACCAACACCGACGATGATGATTTTGTACAAAGTGAATGGGATGAATTGGTTAAAGCTGAAGAATCCCTGAAAGACTCATGGGAGAAAATGTTACAGGCTAAAAGAGATACATGGATAAGTTTGAAAGAATCGGGTAAATTACAACAATTACAATTAGATAACGAAGAGGGTGTTGATGAAGATCTATTAGATGAAATAGATAAAGATGTATTGAATCGAATGAAGAATAAACAGTTAATGGAAAGTCTTCAAGCTATGAATAAAGCAGGTAGTTCGCTTACAGCAGAAGAGAAACTAGCGAAAGAGTTAGAAAACAAGCTACTTGCATTACTGAACACTGATACAAGCGGAGGAGTAGTCGCAATTTTCAATTATTTAACCGAACTCAAAGACAAAAATGTATATAATGCAACTCTAATCAGTGCATCATTGGATGCCATAAGTAAAAGTGATAATGCAGCACTTGCTATTGCTAGTTATAACGTTTTACGTAAGTTTATGACAACACGAACATCCCAAGAATCAGAGGAACTCAATAACATCATTATTGATTACATCAATTCATTATTGTTTTCAACATCCCTGCATAATGCAGGCACGGAACTCATGACGGAATACTCTAAAGATAATATTGCGTCATCAACAAATTCCTTGGATAATATATTTCGGGTTGGTTTATTTTGTGCAAAAATTCAAAATTTACCATTTTGTTCAATTCATGACAAGTCCACACCCATGTGTGATGTCTTAATAACCCCATTTATATTGGATCTAAAGTCTTATAAGATACACGAGCTTAACTTGATCATAAGATCACTAGGTCGTCGTCGTTATATCGACGTAGTATTTAAATTATTAGATGCGATGAAATCTAGTAGGATTCGATCGAATGATGAAACATTGGAGTATGTTGTTAATGCTATAGTGGTTTCAGTAGGCAATGGTGCTAGTGCTAGCAGTATGAAAGAGTTACCTAGTAATAATGAAAAAATACCAGAAATTGTATTTGCTGGTCGATCAAATGTAGGTAAATCATCATTAGTTAATTTTTTGGTAAATAGAAAAGCATTAGCTCCTACCTCTGCCAAGCCTGGTGAGACAACCTGCTTCAACTTCTATCTCGTGAATGAAAAGAGAGCGGATGTTCCACCATTTTACCTGGTAGATGTCCCTGGTTTAGGCTATGCAGAAGTTACAAAAGATGGAGATATTGATTCATGGAGAGGGTTATTAGAGAGATATTTAACTGTTCGTGATAATTTAAGAATTGTTTGTCATTTAATTGATGGACGACATCAAGTTACACCTACCGATCAATTAATGATGAATATTGTGCAACGTTCCATGGCGAATCGTAATAGTAATCACTTTAAGTACGTTATTATCATTACCAAAGCAGATAAAGCGAGTAAGAAAGATCTAGCAAATAGTTTAAATGATGTGAATAAAGTGACTCAAGATGTATTCCAAGATGCGGCAGCAGATATACCCGTTATAGTGACGTCTGCGTACGATAAAATGGGAAGAGAAGATGTATGGAAGCTACTTAAAAGTAGTATATATTAATAAATTACAATGCAATAAATTTGGTGGATGACGTAGGTCTATGCGAATTAGCCGTTATGTTATTAGCAATAATCTTTTTCTTCACAATTTTATGTCCAGAGTAAATATCGTAGTCGATAGCAGTGTACCCCGTGATTCGATGGCGAGTGGGACTCGGGCTTCTCGCCGGCGTATGAGTGGCATTGTGTGCACTATCCACAAGTTTAGCCTGATTACCATGTATATTTCCTTGTTTATACCTAATAATTTCTGTTTTTAATCTTTTTACTTCCATTTCTAACATCCGTATCTCATCTTGCGCAATATGCAATGAAGTGTTATTAGCACTTACATGTACGTCATTATCTTGTGCGATTGTTCGCCATTGATATGCCTTCGCTTGTACATCCGAGGCTATTCGTTTAGCTTCATTACATTCTGCGCGTTGAATTCTAGCTTCTTCAATAGCTTTACTCAATTGATCGCGATATGATGCTTCCATTTGTTTTGATTCTTGCAGTGCTCGGGAGATGCTGTTGAGTTGAGCTGTCAACTCCTCGGCGTGCACAACATGACGATCAATTTGTTTCAAATGATCTAAATTTATGCTTTTTATGGCTTTGTCTTTCTTAGTAATGACTCCTTCCAACTCTGTTATCTTTGCATTGCACGTAGCAAGGCTATTATTACTATTCTCTAACATCGTCTCCAATTTCTTGACCCGATTCATATGCAATTTCTCTAATTGATTTAGATCTTCCGTTGTCTGTCTTTCACGATCAATATATATTTGTTTTACTTTCTCTACCTCTTGTAGTGTGTGCTTTCTTTCATCCGTTCGTATTGTTTCAATATCTTGTTGACATTTCTTTTGTATTACAGCAATTTCTCTTAATTTTTCACCTTCTAATTGCTTGCGCATCGTTTCATTGATACTATTTTCCATGGTTTGCATTGAAAATTGAAATTTTTGTGTCATTTCTTCTACTTTATTCTTCATATCCACGGTAGAACGCAGCAATAATGCCTCCTTTTCATCGTTTAATTTGGTTATTTGTAGCTGAAACATGGTGAGTATGTTCTTCTTTTCACGTTCCCAAGTTAATTCATCATTTTTGGCCACCTCCTTAACCCTGTGAGGTATATAAATATAAGTTTATTGCATGAAAGATGTTAAGAGATTAGATACCTGGTTAGCTCGGCAGTTACACGATTCAATTGCTCTTGAACACTATTAATGTCATATCGCAATAGAACTTCTTTGGATTCGGAACGATCACGGGAATCAATTTCTTTTTTAATTAATTCTGTATAACGTCTTCTCTCATTTGATAATTCATCACGTAAACATTCCATATCATGTTCATGTTGTTGCTGTATTGCCTTCAACGTTGCATCATGTAAAGATGCTGATTCTTTAGCAGAATCAAATATTTTACGTTGACAATCATCTCGTATTTCCTTTATTGATTGTTTATCTGCGTCCCAAGCCGCTTGAATCTGTTTTTCATATGAAACAGTACGACTATCTAGCTCCGTCTGTATTCGTACTAGCTGCTCTCTTACTAACTGTAGTTCAGTATTGTTTTTATCATAATTACTCTTTAACTCTTCATAATTGGCTAGTAATTTAGAATATTCTTTTTTATTTTTGGCACCAACAATACTGCTAGTGGCAATACCAGTTACTCCACCGATTGAATTGGACGTAACAGAGTTGTTGTCATTATTATTATGCTTTATATTCTCCACATGACTAAAGTTATCACTGGTTTCTGGTTCTTGGGACGGAGATGAGCTAGCACTACTCCGTAATACAGGAATATCACTTATATCATGGTAATATGTAGTTGAATGAGTTGTTACAGGAGGCATTGGTAATGGCTCAGGTTGAATATTTTTTAATTTTGACATTTCAGGAGTTCTATTGTTTGCATCTAACATGGCATTATAGTCGTAAGTGCGAGTATTACTTAATTCCGCATTGTCATTATTGGGCTGATAACTATATATCTGACTATCAGTGGCGCTATCATTTTCATGGATACTGCTACGATTCACACCGTTGGATATAGTTTGGTTAATAAATTTCACCCAAGATTGACAATTGGCATCACTATCTGCTAAAAATGACCATATTTTACCATTACTCCACACTATATCATAGCCACAACCTGTGTGAATATGTGAGTGTGTGTGCTTTAGCACATAAGTTAATATGAATAAATTACCTGCGATGGTCGACGAAACAGACCATTCTTTGGCATATTTTGCCGTGAATAGGGATAAATTTGTGTATTTAGTATCGTTTAAATTATTCCGAATTGCTATATATCCATTTTCATCATTAATTTCAATAAATTTAGTACTCCAATCATAGAGTCCACTTACAGGATCTAGCACCTGCTGCTTTAACGAGCCAGTCTTGCTCGGCATTCACGATTAAACGTACTATATTCACCACTAGGTACGCTATTTTTTTAATATTTTTTCAATTTTTACCCCGGCCTTAACGACTCTATGGGTGTGGATATTGAAATTGAAAACCAATTATAGAGAATCATCTCTGAGAATGGGCTAACATACAAGTATTTTACATTATTTGTTACAACTGAAAATTGTACATGATATTATATCAGAATGATCGATGTAAAAACAAATATCTATTCCGATTTATCCTTCAATGTATTTTTAGTTGGACTTGGAAACTCAAACGGAGCCTTCAAGTGTTTACACACTGTGGTTTTAATTAATTCAGAGCCCCGATAAAGCTCGTTGCGACTCTCGTTATAAAGGTGTATATTTTGTCATTGGAATCTTTATCAAGTGATTTTATTTCTACTGGCTCACTCCGCATCGTTTCTATGTGCAATACAACACCATTTTGCTGCAATATCTTATATTTATCATCAAAGCGCTGTAGATGCTCTTTAACACCATTAGCATCGAGATTTACAGCGACCTCAACACCCAAATGAAGTCGTCCATTCAAAACAAAATCAATCAGTGGTTTGGCACCTGAACTAGAATGATCTTGGTACTTTGTGCGCGCTTGAAAGTACATCATTATATTGGAAAATGCATGTTTTACATTGGAGCCCCCATATCAAAGAGATGGCGTTCTCTACAATACGATATTCAGGGTTAATGTCTTGGAAATCTGCGGCGGTAATGTAATACAAACCCGCACACATTATTCGTTCAGTGCATGACCTAATGCCTTCATTCAGATTCATCCAGATCAGATACGACAAGCCTATCAGCAGGTTTCATATTATGAAATGCTTCATTCAATAAAAACGGCGAAATTAGCGCACCTTTGTGCAGCACACCCATTTTCTCCAATTGGTTTTTAATGCTCATAATATTATTTTTATTTGTTAAGAACCTCGTGGCAGCGTCAAGTATATACGGTGAAAATTTGCATCTTTCATCAATGCTAGAATATGTTTTGGAACTTCTAAATTTCTGGCTTCTCAGGTAAAGAGCTACATTATTATGTTCAACAATAGTATCAGGATTCAGTAAATGCTCTATAATCTTCACAAAGGGATACAAATGCCCGTTAGTAAATGCTAAAATTTCCTCACACAGTTGAGTAATATCTTCTTCAGACTTAGTAGATGATTGACGATGAAAGTAATTAACCACCTCAGGAATATCTTTTTTTGTCAAAAACATGGGGAAAAGCTGTCCCTCCACAGGAAACCTACAAATGAATTGAGGAGAACTGGTATACATCAACTGAGGAATGCCTACACCCAACACAATTAGATTATCTGGCCTATTTTCTCTTAAAATGTCAGTCCAAACGCCACTGTAAATATTATTTTGCACCTCATCGATCATCAAAACGACTGTTTTATCACCGACATCTTGAGCAAGTTCATGAAAGTAATTTTCTTTGAATTTATCCAACTTAGCGCTATTATTGAGATAATATACGACACATCCTCGTTCCTGCAGTTTCTTTCCAATCAAGTTCAAAAACACAGTCTTTCCTGAAGCAGCCGGAGCCCTCCAGTAGTAGTTTTGGCACTTGTTTTCCTCATCTTTAACAAGAACCATGTCGGCGATGTCATTTATGAGCCATTCTCGCTTAAAGGTAGAATTACCAACACCACTGGTTGGAAAGTCTAGACAGTTTACTTCACTTGAAAACTTGAAAGGTTTCAGGGTTAATTGTTCTCTGAAATTTGAAGTTCTCAGTGCTTTCACTTTATCCATAAGAGCTATTTTCTCTTCCGTAAGAGCTTTTTTCTCTTCCGTAAGAGCTTTTTTCTCTTCCGTAAGATTAGTATATATTTGGGTAAGAAGGCTATGTTTCGATGGTGAAAGCTTGTCTCCCATTAGGTCAGTCTCGACCTTGGTTATTTTGTCACG
>JACCDO010552427.1_pt1 | contig 17631 bp, 16 predicted proteins | sample 7446101 | NCBI WGS metagenome assembly JACCDO01 (sample SAMN15323440, study PRJNA562643) | freshwater metagenome | isolation source: river surface water | place: USA:Blue River Watershed | collected 2017-08-16 | reverse complement strand
GGCTTTCGCACAAGGGCTTTGAATTTGGTGGCGCTTCACGGATTCGAACCGCGGACCTGTGGATTATGATTCCATCGCTCTAACCGACTGAGCTAAAGCGCCGAGGCGCAAATTATAGCGAGACTTGGGCGAGGGTCGAGAGTGGTGTTATTTGCGTTTGGCAACCGTTGTCGCAGCGTGGAGTTTTAGCACTATAGATTTTTGTGTACTACGAGCAGAACGCCTAGATGGTCTTTTTTGCAACCAATAAAAATATTTTTTGACTGAAACGTACCTGTTTCATTGAAAGTTTGCTTAACAAATTCAAAAAAAATGCAAACACTACGTGTAGTGTGTTGAAAAGAGTTTCAACCACTGCTACATTGTTTCCAAGCAGCCAATAAAAAAGCCGTGCGCTAACACGGCTCTTTTACCCCAATCTGTTCGACAGGGAAGTTTTGACAACTTGGTCTCAACAGCCATGATGTTGCCACGAAATTTGGACGCTGGTCGAACTTTTTTGATTTTTTGGAGATCAAGATGGTTTTTCGTATAAATGGGCGAACAGTGACAAACCAGCATTTCCATGACAGCGTCAAGGTAGCTGTATGGAGTAAAGGTCAAATTGTTGCAGGACAAAACCCAGCAGCGATTCGCAAGGATGCTTGTGGAGCTTATATTGCATGGAATCAATATGGAGTTACATCTGAAAATGGACTTGGATGGGAAATTGATCACATTCAACCTGTTGCCAAAGGTGGCACTGATTCATTGAGTAATTTGCAACCGCTTCATTGGCAAAATAACCGCGCTAAGAGTGACTTAGCACCAGGTCAGTGGGTGTGTGCAATACGTGCAAATAATTGAATGACTTTGCTTGAGTGAAACAATAAAACGCATGATTTAATCCTTCTTGCGTTTTTAATAACGACACTCAATTTGATGAGCTATTTTAGGTATTGTCCTTTCAAAGGACAAAAAACAAATTCTGATTTAGGACACTGACATCCACAATCACAAAACTCTGTTTATGCAGTTCATCCACCAGTTCACCTCATTCATTTTCATAGCCATCATGTCGATGGCTATTGGCGTGGCAATTGGTTACTGCATTCGCAAGATTAATGCTTTTCAGAATCGTGGCGAATTGTTGGTTAGAAATGCAATAAAAAAACACTTTAGACCGCCTGACTATCATCTTTTAAATCACATCACACTCAAGCATGGTTCAGGTACTACGCAAATAGACCATATCTTGGTATCACGTTTTGGTGTTTTTGTTATTGAAACTAAGAATTACAAAGGATGGATTTTTGCCAATCCCCAGCACGATTCTTGGACTCAAGTGCTTTTCAGAGCCAAGTTTAAATTTCAAAACCCAATCCACCAAAACCTTCGACACGTTAACGCAGTCAAAGAATTGTTAGATTTTCTGCCAGAACATGCCATCAAGTCAGTTGTAGTTTTTACTGGCGCTGCTGAGTTCAAAACAGATTTGCCAAGTGGCGTATTTACATTGCCAAAGCTGCTGGCGTATTTGGATAGCAATACAGAAGAACTTTTGTCTTTGAATAGGGTTCAATTTTCAGTTGGTCGAGTTGAAACGGCTCGTTTGGAAGTCACACAAAAAACAGATGTTGAACACGTGAAAGCACTCCATATTCGCCATGGAAATGAAGATATTTCTTAGTGTCGTTTTAAACGACGGTTCATGAGCGTCCATTTACAGGACGATAAAACGCTGACTTATGATGTCCTTTCAAAGGACAAACCCAAAACCACCAAGCATTTAGATGGATCAAAGCACACTCAAGTACTACTCAGACAATGCAGCCCAAGTTGCGGAGCGATATGAGTCTGTGGTCAGCGACTTGTCCGCACACTTTGTGGATGCATTCAGCAATGGCGGCAAGATTCTTGACATTGGTTGTGGCTCTGGGCGGGACTTGGCTGTGCTGCATAAATTGGGTTTTGACTGTTATGGAGTAGATCCAACTCCTGAGTTTGTAACGATTGCTCAACTGAAACATCCTGAACTTGTTGGGCGAATTGCATTGGGTCAATTGCCAGACTTAAAGACTCCATTCCATGGTGACTTTGATGGTGTGCTTTGTTCAGCAGTACTGATGCATATCGACATTGAACAACTGCCAGCCACTACTGCTGCAATTAAGTCATGCTTGAAACAGGGTGGTCGATTGCTTTACTCCGTTCCCAGTAAACGTCTTGACGTGGTTGCCAGCAACAGAGATGCAAATGGAAGATTGTTTATTCCTGATCAGGCTTCTCGATTGAACTCACTGTTTTTTGATCTTGGCTTCATAGAAATTCAATCATGGACCAACTCAGACAGCATGGGAAGAGATGCTGTGGAGTGGGTGTCAGTGCTGCTCGAACTTCAAGCCGCTTGAAGCCATGGAGTCAACACCATTCATACCTGCCAACCCCTCTGTAGAGGATTGCTGGCGTGGTGTGGTTTTGTATGGACGCAATACTGCCAGCTATAAATTTGCATTGGCTACAGCATTGCTTGAGTTGAACCCAAAGTCTGGGCAATTGGTCAAACTAGAAGACTTGGCTCCAGTGTTCGCAAGACACATTGCCAGGCACTTACTTGAATCACCCAAGCAGATCACCACAAAGGATGGAAAGTTCATCCAAGCATGTTTGAGCTACAACCATGACCAAGACTTGAATAAGTTGGTGGATGTCACTGTGGGTCATGGATTTGCTAATGTGATTGATGCGTTTCACGTGGTGGGTGCTTCACCTGTGATGCACAGCTTCTACCAAGATGAACGTAAATCCAACAACGGCATCAGAATCACCGACGAGTTCTCTCTATTGGCTCAAGGATTTCAAGCATCAAACCTGATGCAAGAAGTAGAAGCACGTTGGAGGCTTGTTGAAACCGCATGGAATCTGGGTATATCTGCAAATCTATTGAACGTGCATCACGATCAAGCGGTTGGCGAAATCTTCACATTCGATCAAAGCATGCGACGAAAGAGTGTCACCAGCAGTCGCAGTGCTTTGAATGGGTATCAAAAGGGCAAGTGCTTCTACTGCTTCACTGATCTCTTGCTAATGGCAGAAGGGATGAATGTAGATATTGATCACTTCTTCCCACACATGCTGAAGCCTCAACTTGGGTCAGTGGTTGACGGCATATGGAATCTTGTGCTGTCCTGCAAAGACTGCAATCGTGGTGCAGATGGGAAATTTGAACGCATTCCCACTGTCAAGCTGCTGCAAAGACTTCACACACGCAACGAGTTCTACATTGGCAGTCACCACCCATTGCGAGAGACACTGATCAATCAAACAGGCAAGACTGAATCAGAGCGTTCAAAGTATCTTGGTGGAATTTATCAGCGAGTTCAGTTGAATCCTGCTACTGCTTGGGAGCCTGAGCAAAGGGCAGAGTCGCTGTTTTAGATATAGATGTCGTTTAAAAGGACAAACTTGAAACCGTTTATTTTGAAGACGCTTTTGACTCGATATTTACTACTTCTTTACTATGAGCTACTTGGAAGCTAGTATTGCTGTCAAATGCATAAAAAAGCACCATGACTTCTAAACACGCACAAGCACCGCTGCTGATCTCTCAAGGAATCTTTGACACTGTCAAAACCTTCCAAGACTTGGAGCAGCGTATTTCTGCATTAATTGACACAAACACTAAAGCACAAGGTGATGCTTTTGAAATCTTTGTTGAAGCGTACCTAGCAACTCAGCCACTTCAACAGTGTCAAGAGACTTGGCTTGTTGGGGATATTCCAGTTGAGATCCGTGAATCTCTTAATCTGCCTAGAGACAGTAAAGGTATTGATGGTGTCTACAAGTCCATGTTTGATCAGTACGTTCCATATCAAGTCAAATTCAGATCCAATAGACCAGCATTGGGATTCAATGAAGTTGCTCCATTTTTAGGTATTACTGAAAAAGCAACGGATCGACTTTTGATAACAAATTGCGACAGCATTGCAATAGATGTAAAGAACAGAACCGGCATTAGATCTCTAAGGGGTGTAGATTTTGATCAACTCACGGAAGAAGATTTCAAAGCCATAGAGGCTTGGCTTAAGAACAAGCCATCTAGAAGAAAGCCTCTGACACCAGATCCCTATCAAGTAGACGCATTAGCCAGCATCGATAGCCATCTGCAGGCTAATGATCGTGGAACAGTTGTCATGGCTTGTGGAACTGGCAAGACATTGGTGGCTTTGTGGGCTGTTGAGCAGAGCAAAGCTAAGTCAATACTTGTGCTCGTTCCATCACTTACGCTGTTACAACAGACATTGGAAGAGTGGAGTATTCACAACTCATGGGGCAAAGGTTTTTCTTATCTATGTGTCTGTAGCGATCCTTCAGTGAATCTTAAAAATGACGAGATTGAAATTGATCCTACTGATGTACCGTTCAGGATTGATACTGATCCTGAGATTGTTCGAGAGTATCTTGCTCAAGACAATGGGAAAACCAAGATCGTTTTCTCAACCTATCAAAGTAGTCAGGTAGTAAGTGAAGCTGTAAAGGATCGATTTGAATTTGATGTATCGATATTTGATGAAGCACATAAAACAACTGGATCTGCAGCAGGACGATTCGCTCTTGCACTCAATGACGAAAATATAAAGATTAAGAAGAGGTTATTTCTCACAGCAACTCCAAAGCACTATGACATTAGAAAGCGTGACAAAGACGGTGAGTTCAAATTCGTCAGCATGGACGATGAACAAGTCTATGGAAGCAGAGCCCACACCCTAACGTTTGGGGATGCTGCGGCAAAAGGGATCATTTGCCCATACAAAGTAATAGTCACACTTATTGACAAGCATCAAGTCGATGACTTTGCACTAAAGAACGGAATAACACTTGTGGAAGGTGATGCAGTTGCTGCCAAGTGGGTAGCAAGTCAAATTGCTGTCAGCAGTGCTATCAAACACACCAACGCTACCAAAATCATCACATTTCACAGCAGAGTTAAAGCGGCACAGGAGTTCGCCAGTGAAGAAGTTCACGGCATTTCAAAATTTGTGAATGAGTTTGATGTCTTTCATGTTCACGGCAAACAGAAAAGTAATGAGCGAAAAGACACCATTGGAAAGTTTAGGAAATCCATTAGATCAATCATCACCAACGCCAAGTGTTTAACTGAGGGCGTTGATGTTCCAGCAGTGGACATGGTTGCATTCGTAGATCCTCGACATAGCAAGATAGACATTGCTCAAGCAGTTGGTCGTGCTATGAGAAAGCCTCGGGGAGGAGATAAAAAGATCGGATATATCGTTGTCCCTATCTATGCAGAAGATACAACTGATGAGTCTCTTGAAAAAGCAATTAAGAGTGAAGGTTTTGATGACGTAGCCTTAATCTTGAACTCTTTGATGGAGCAGGATCAAGAGTTAGTCGATATCGTCAGTGAACTCAAGCAAGCAGAAGGGCGCGGAGAAGTTTTCAATCTCCAGCGCCTAAAAGAAAAAATTGAAGTTATTGGTCCAATGATTGGACTGGAAGAGCTCACCCGCAGCATCTATGTGGAAGCTGTAGACCGACTTGGGGAATCTTGGGATGAGTGGTTCGGGAGGTTAGAAATATTTAAAGAAAAATATGGGCATTGCAATGTTGTTCGAACTTATTCCGAAAACCATACAAATCTTGGTTATTGGGTTAAAAATCAAAGAAAAAGAAAATCAAATTTATCTATTGAACGTATCAATCGATTAGACGCATTAGGATTTATTTGGGAGCCTCACACCTCACAATGGGAGGAGGGCTTCAGTTCACTTTTGTCATTTATGCAAATAAATGGTCACTGCCAAGTACCACAAGACTGTTTTTTTAACAATTTTCAATTGGGTGATTGGGTATCTAGTCAAAGAAATAGTGTTTCAAAATTAAGTTCAGACCGCATAGAGAGACTTAGTGGTATTGGTTTTATCTGGAATGTATTAGATTATAAATGGGAAGCAGGGTTTCAAGCTTTACTAGAATTCAAGGCACGAGAAGGGCATTGCTTAGTTCCTTTTGATTTTTTAGAAAATGACTATAGACTTGGTCAATGGGTTGTTGTTCAAAGATTAGAATATAACAAATCAAAAATAACTGATGAACGTAAAGGACGTTTAAATGAAATAGGATTTGTTTGGGACATCCTAGCTTATCAATGGAAAGCAGGGGTTGAAGCTCTAGTAAAATTTAAGACTCGTGAAGGGCATTGCTTAGTTCCAATAAACCATGATGAAGATGGTTATAAGCTTGGAACGTGGATTCGAAATTTGCGAACAAAAAAAACTCAATTAGAGTTGGATAAGATTAAGATATTAAATGATATTGGATTTATTTGGGATGTGCAAATAAATCAATGGGAATTAGGGTTTCAAGCTTTACTAGAATTCAAGTCGCGTGAAGGGCATTGCTTAGTACCAAGAATTTTTAAGGATAGTGAAGTTAATCTCGGGCTGTGGGTATCAGTTCAGAGAAGAAAATACAGTAAGTCAGAATTGCCCGATGAACGTAAGCAACGTTTAAATGAAATCGGTTTTATTTGGAATTCTGTAATTGATCAATGGGAAACAGGCTTTCAATACTTACTCAAATTTAAGGAACGTGAAGGTCATTGCTTAGTGCCTTCTGAATTTTTAGAAACAGATTTTCGCCTTGGACAGTGGGCAACAGTTCAAAGAGTTGCTAAAAATAAATTAAAGTTATCTGATGATCGTCAAGAACGTCTAAACAATATTGGTTTTATTTGGGATCTATTAAATGAGCAATGGGAAACAGGCTTTCAATCCTTACTCAAGTTTAAGGAACGCGAAGGGCATTGTTTAGTATCTTTTTCACATACCGAAAATGGCTACCGTTTAGGTGGATGGGTTAATAAGCAAAGACAAAATATTTCTCAAATATCCATTGAACGTCGAGAGCTGTTAAATGAAATTGGGTTCGTTTGGGATCCATTAAATGAGCAATGGGAAACAGGCTTTCAATTTCTCCTCAAATTCAAGGAGCGTGAAGGGCATTGCTTAGTTCCTGTCAAACATATCGAAGGAAGTTTTAAATTAGGTCAATGGGTTTTTATACAAAGACAAAGCAAGAACCAAATTTCAACTAACCGAATGAACCGACTTAATGCAGTTGGCTTTGTTTGGGACGCTAGAAATGAGCTGTGGGAGCTTGGATTTTCTGCTTTAATTAAATTCAAAGAACGAGAAGGTCATTGTCTCGTCCCTAAGATTCATATTGAAGATACCTACGCTTTGGGAAAGTGGGTGGGTAGGCAGCGAACTGATAAAGATGGGCTGTCATCTGATCGATTAAATCGATTAAATGAGATTGGTTTTGTATGGCTTACAAGAAAGTCAAGAAAAAGTTAACCTTCATAAGGTTTTTAATATTTATATCAACTAAGGCGTTAATTCCAAAGGTCAACATCAAAGCTGCTTTCCACGCAACATGTTCAAGTGCTGTTGCCGCTCTGGTTAAAGACTTGGACACTGTGTGCGGTCTTTTAGCGTATGAGGTTTCGTGTAACAAGACATGTACAAAAAAGCCCGCACAGGTGCGGGCTGGGTGTTGAGGTGTCGTGTAAAACGACACTTCATATGCAAGTTAAATTTTGTATTCCCCAGTAAGAGCCATTGAATTCAATCGGTTACTCATGGCTTTGAGGATGGCACTATGGTCTAGCGATTGCATGTGCCCAGATAGTGAAGAAAAGAGTACTTCATCACGTGTGAATTCTGGGCAATCTTCATCCAAAACTTCCTTGGTGCGACGGTAATGCCTTGTTGACAAGTAAAGCCCCCGCCAGAATAGCCAGAAGTTCTTGTATACAGCGAGACTGCTGCGAAGTTTGACAAAGTCTGCAGCCGATTTCATCCATACGATGCCCTTAATGTCAGATGAATATTTCAGCACGAAAAATGCGTGAATTTCGCTGACGTTGAGTACGACGTAGGGCGAGTTATGTCGGGTGTAAATCCCTTTATGCATCAGAACGGAACGAGCAACCCTCGCTCGGTTGTCAATTGCTGGAATCTTATCGTCGTCGAAGTCGGGAAAATGCACGTCAACATCTTCCCCAATGCTTGCGCGTAGATTGTCAGGGTCAATGACCGATTTGTCTTTGAAGAAAATAAATGCTTGAGGATATTTCATGATTAGTCTCCAATGTTCAAAATGCCACCGCAGTCCATGCCCGCGAGCATGACATCCGTGGTGTAGTCGCGCATTGACCCACGTGCTTTGATTGCAATGTCCTGTAATTTCTTTGTTGACAACGCATCTACAGCGAGCCCCATGTTTTGCAATATGGATTGACCCAGCGGCACATAAGCATTGGGGGTGGTCACTTGATTCATTTCGATCAAGTGGCAACGATTCACAATGCCAGGATCTACCTTGGTTAGATAATTGGTGGTCAAGAAAAACATACAGCGCTTGAGCCCCATGGGTGAGCGCAGTGATTGCTGTGCACCAATGGTCAGTCGTTCAACTTCATCCAACACAAAGTAATCATGCTTGGAGAAGTGCCACACAGGCATGTGGTTGTTGAACTTGCTGACTGATTGGCTGATGGTAGTGCTGCTGAGTCCACCTCCGCAGCGAAACACCGCTGTTTGGGTATGGCTGGGTTCTGGCGCAGGCATTTGACCCACACCCAAACTCATATCCCAAGTGCCTGAGTATGCTGTTTCCAGCAGTTCAGGCAGCAGTTCAGCCAGTGTTGTTTTGCCAGTGCCCCATGTGCCGTGGAACAAGATGCCAGTCTTGCCCCCAAAAGGGAAGGGCAGTTTGCGCGACAGTATCAATTCCAGTGTGTGCTTGTCAGTAGCGTTGGAAAACAAAAAGTCATCCAAGCAGTTAGGTGTCATTCCGTTCATAAGTCCTCCTAATTAAAGTTAATAGGTAATGGGGAGGGTTGCCCCTCCCCTGTTGTTCAAGCCTCGGCTGTTTCAAACAAAGATTCAGCGTGTGCTTTGTTTGCAGCATCGCGTTTGGCTTTGGCTTGTTCAGCAGCAACTTTGACTTTTTGCATTTCATCCTTGGATGGCTTTGATGCCTTCTTTGCCACTGAACTTTTGGCTTTGGTAGCAGATTTCTTCAGGTAAGCCAACTGCTTCTTTTCTTCATCACGTTCGTTTTTGGCTTCAACACGCAATGCTGCTTGCTGCTGGCTGTAAAAAGCAGCCAGTGCAGCATTAACAGCTGAGTCGTGACGAATCACAGCATTGGCTTGAAACTCACCAGTTGGGAGATATGTGGCAACGATGACCACTTGCTTGTCAGCCCAGTCAGCATCAGCAGCGACAAAGCGTGCGTCAAACTTGATCATGCCCAGCTCTGCACTCAACACTTCTTGCTTGACCTTGCCAGCACGCACCTTGGCAGACAAGGGCTTGGTGCCGCCCAAACGGATTTGTTCCACGCCACCGTTTTGCTCAATGAACACAGCCAAGTCTTTGGCTGCTACTTGCTGACGCAATGCCTCACGCAAAGCAATGCTGTATGCGCTGACACGGCGACGATCTGCACCAAACACACACTTGACCACACGGGTCATGTCGTGAGAGGTGGGCGCAAACACATACTTGCGTTCCGCGATGAATTTCGCCAAATCATCGGCATACAAAGCTCGTGTGTCCTTGCTGGAATCAGTCTTCATGGTCATGTAGTAGGTGTACGCATCCATCAAGATGGAATACAGGCGCTTGTTAGATGCAGCCAGTTCATTTGCTTCCCAGTTACGGGTTGCTGACTCCATGGTTTGCAAGCGTTCCATGGGTGTTGTCACAGAAGGTTTCTTCTCAACCACAACCTTGGCATTGGCACCCAGCTTGATGCTGGGCTTTGCGGCTGCGGCTTCGACTGCAGAGGTGTCGTGTTTCACGACAGATGCGGGGATAGTTGCGTTAACAACTGCGGAGGTGCTGGTGATCGTACTCATGGTGTTTTCCTTTAAAACATTTATCAAAAAAGACAGCAGCGGATCTGCTGCTAGCCATCGCATCAACTTCGATTTGTTTGTTGCTGCGATGAGATTAATGTAGTTTTTGTTGAATTATTAGGAAATTAAAATGATTATCTTAGATTATTTGTGCTAATAAACTATGTTAATAATGAATTATTTAAGTTTTAAATATTTAATGAATATTGATATAATCAAAAAATCAGATTTTTAATTTACATAGACTGTGATGAATGACCCAAAAAGCACCGAATCCTTGCAATTCAAAGAAATTCCCAGCACTCTCAGGCGACCAGTTCGTTTGTCCAGTGAACGCGTCAGTGAAATAAGTGATGAGTTAAAAAAAGCCAGATCCAGTTGGTATGCCTTGTGGTTCCAAACTCTTAAACAAAGTGAGGAATACAAACACTGCTGCAGGCTCAATGGCAAAGGCAGGCTCAAAGACTTATATGAAGATTTTGGTGATGTGCTTGCGACAAGATTTGAGAGTTGGTGGCAGCGAACAGGAAGATATCTGTTTGCCGAACGCAGAGAAATTCCTACTGTTCAGCACTACACCCATGCTCGCGATCTGGAGCAGATTGGGAATTTGCGAAACAAGATTGTCATTGAAGTACCACTGACAATACGCAGGAGTACTGTGATTAGAAAGATCAACAAAATCCTTGATGAGGCATACGAGGGCAGAGTCATCGTGCCTAGGCAGCAAAGTACTGCTAGACGAAAATTAGCCAAGTCAAAGATCCGCAAGGAAACAGTCAAACAAATGTTGGAGTTGACTGAATTAAGAGCTAAGCACCCAGAGCTGACTCTTTGGCAGTTGGGTGAAAAGGCAGGCTTGGATATTGACCTCTACTCCAGATCTACAAGTGGTCAGCTGCTATCCAAGCAAGCGGAGCGTGTGCGTTTAAGTATTGCCGTGAGTCGATTACTGAAGCTGGGTAAAAACTTGATTTGGAACGCCACAGAAGGCATCTTTCCAAGTACCAAGCCAATAGCTTAGAGTGTCGTTTTACACGTCACCCATCATTCATGCCAGTTCAACAGCATTGCGCTTCATGTCGTCATTGACGTCAATGTATTTTTGCGTGACCGCGATCGACCTGTGCCCGGCGAGGCTGGCTAACACGCGAACGCTGATGCCTTTGCTGGCGAGGTTGGTGATGAAGGTTCTGCGCCCTGAGTGGCTGCTGGCACCTGAGATGCCCGCTGCGCGGTAAAGCCAGTAAAGGTGCTGGGTCAAGACATTGGCAGTGAATGCCCGTCTGCCTGCTGTGACAAACAGGGGATGGGCTGGGTTGGTGGGCTTGCGTATGTCCAAGTACTGTTGCAGCTCCGTTTGCAGCCGCTGGGGCAAGAACACAGTGCGGGGATGTCGCCCCTTGGTTTGATCTGCTGAGAGTCGAACTTCTGTTTTGACCCGTCCATCTGGGTTCATGACATCGGCAACGGTGAGACTTGAAATTTCTCCAACACGCATGCCTGCGTGGAAGCCAAATGCCAAGATCAGCCTGTTACGCATGGCGTAGGTGCGCTTGGAGACAAATTCCAACAAGTGTTCAAGTTCTGCTGGGGTTAAAGATTTTGCTTGTGCCATTGTGTTTTTCCTTTCAGTTAATAAATACACAAGTACAAGTGTGTTTTCTTTTTCGAAAAAGGACGACCTCGATGTGGCGCAAATGCGGCACGAAAATCCGTAATGAAATCAACGAGGTTAATAATTGTGTGTTTTTCTTTGGCTCTGCTATTTATCAGTTTTTGTCAGTTTTCTAGAGCAAATATCAGTTTCTGTCAGTTTTGCGCAGTGATCTGCTGAGCCAGCACCCAAGCCCTAAGTCAGGTGCTGATATGCGCTTGTGCAGATGATTTGAGGGGTTTGTGCAGCAGCTGTCGTGTTAAACGACACTGCAAGCAGCAGATGCTGCCTGCAGGCTGTGCGAAAGTATTACCAGTTGGTCAAATCCCCGTTTGTACCCAAAATTTGTGGTGATTTTTGGGATTTCATTGCAGTTTTGCATGGCTTGCCCTCAATGCGCCAGTGATCTGCTACCCCTGCCGTTTCATCACAGATCATGATGTTCATGTCCAAGCTGTCAAGATCAAATTGCATGCATCCGCCAACCAATCTCTTGGATCGTGTCACAGTGTCATAGTGCTTGATCCAGCTGTAGAGCTTTTTGTCATCTGCCTCAACTGCGGCTAGTACAGCCATTTGCTCGTCTGTTGAGGCTTGATTGCACCAGTCTTGGTAATTGAAGCAATCAACTAAATATTTGGCTGTGGGCGATTTTGCATCGATAGTGCCATTGAACAGGGCTCGTCGATACATGCCTTTGCCAAATGTGGTGCCATATGCGTTGTTCTCATATAGACGTACTGCAATTTCGATCGAATTTTCTTTGGTTGTGATTTCCAGCATAGTGTTCTCCTTGATTGGTTAGTTGCTGTTGGAGTTGCGAGGGTTGCAGGCGGTCGCTTTTGTTGCTGTGTTGCTGATGTAGTTGCATCAGTTGCAGAAGCCAAAAAAGGCGTTGCCTGTTTCGCGTTGCTGGTTACTGGTTTCTCATGTCACAGTTACGCATTTGTCTCAAACGAGTAACTTGTTTCCAGTAACGAGTGACAAGTAACAAGCAACTTCTTTTTAGAAGAGTGACTTAATGCAACTCATCGCAACTCGCAAATATTTATCTCGTGACTACAAAAACCCATAGAAAAACTATGAAATATTTGGTGTTTTCGGACAAATCAGTTGTTGATGTGTCGTGTAACACGACAACCATAGATCAATGACCCATCAACTAGAACGGACTCTGGTCGTTGAGACACATGATTGATCACAAAATTACCTGTGCTTGTTCAACAACTGAAAGGAAACAGCACATGGCTACCACTAGCTCAATCTCAAACCTCAAACTCACAGCTGCCAAGAAAAGTCAGCACATCAGTCCTATAGTTCTGCGTCGATACAAAATGAGCCGCAGGATTTGGGAACAAATTGAATTGGCTCGATGCCAAGCAGCAGGCACTCACTACGCACCCACCAAGTTCCGCACTGTTAAAGATGCAGAAACTGGCGTGCGTCGACAAGTTGAAGTGCCCAAGCGCATCAAGTCTTGGGTGTTCACCACAGATGGGGGCAAAACTGCCATTGCTGTGCGATATGGTGCAAGGGTGCTGGAACTGGCAAAGGGCAAGTTTGCTGTTGAAGTGCCTTCGCCTGAACAGTTGATTCCCACACTGGAGTTGATCAAAACTGCCATAGACGCAGGTGAACTGGATGAGCAGTTGGAAGCCATAGCAGGCAGTGTCAAAGCGGCTTTCAAACGCGGCACAGGTAGTTAATCTTTAATTGCCACTCACCAAGCCCATGCCCGAAACATATGGGCTTTTTCTTTGGCTGATAAATACTTGCATGAAGATTTCCGAAGTCACCAACTCCCTCAAAACTTATATCTCCACTGTTCGCGTGAATGGATCAATGCACAAGACCACGATTCAAGCCCAAAGCTCCAACGCTGCAAGGTTGCTGCTGCTGCGACTGTATGGGCAGGGCAATGTTGCCAGCGTCACTGCTGGGGGATCGGAATTAGCAGAGGCGGGCACTGGGCATGTCATGGATGCTGGCGAGCAGCAAGTCAAAGCTTTGGCAGATCAAGCTCGACGGATTGCTCAACAGAAGCGGCAGCTTCAAGCTCGGCAAGGACTAGCTCGAGCACAAGAACGAATGAGGCAGGCTTCCAAGCTGCCTAGTTGAGCATCCCGTAACTGGACGTTCAATCCCGCCGACCCTGCAACAGGTCAATTTTTGTCTCTGCTGCCAAGTTGGAGCTATAGAACTCCTTTACCATTTCCAATGACATTAAAGCATTGCTTGTCAGTGTGAGCAGAAAGAATACGCAGGTAATAATTAAATACAATTACCAGCTAGTTCAGTTTTCAACTTTAGCATCATTAATGAAATTTTTATATCTCCGCCTTCCCCATGATAAATTGCAATAGTGTCTTCTCCATTAGAATAAAATAAAATTGTGTATCCTTTTCTAAATTTATTTGGTATGGACCTACTTCTTAAATATTTGACGCTTCCATATGAAACCAAATCAGGAGTAATATTTACTTTCCCCGGATCAACTCCATTACCCCAAGGAGAAAAAGTTTGATTATCTTCTGTTCTCATAGCTTCCCATTTACAATCATAAGAAGCTGAAGGATATTCTTTTGAATTTTGATTTGTTGTAACAACTGGCTCAGTTGACATTTGTTCTGTCGATTGAAGCTCTGTGGGTGAGATTGTCGCTCTATTCACTTTAAGATACTGACCGTCTGATACAGTAATTGTTTTCTCTCCCTGAAACAATTCATTTTTAACTGTTTTGCTCCGCCCCAAAGGTCCTGACTCTATTGCAATATAACCATTGCCTGTACTCTCAGCTTTATATGTCCCTGGCTCAATGTCTAAACCTACTTTATAATATCCCGAAAAATTGTATTCGATTTCTTTATTGATTGATTTATAGATTGATAAAGCTCCCGATTTATCTTTGAGTTTAAGATTCTCGATACTAATAAGATATCCGCGAGTTGTGATGTCGCCTAATCCTTGTACATAAACATAGCCAAAAGACGAAAAATTCTCATTAGCTAAAATCTGCCCGTTATATTCTTCTGCAAAATAACCTCCCTTTGGACTAATAAACGCATATTCTCCTTTAGGGATTGAACCTTTTGAATATGAGCCAGGTTTGAATGCCTGTCCTACGTTTATAAATTCATCTAGTAAATTCTTAGATGTTGCTGGAGTAGCTTGGATTTGTGATGTTGCTGGCGTGGATTGGATATTGGTTTTTTCTACTTTACTTTTTCCAATGCTACTAATTATTAGAAGGATAAAAACAAATACAAAAAAACTCTTTATAGGTTTAGTTTTAACGAAAATATATACTTTACCTAGATTGGAATCTGATTGAGACACAAAAATTCTCCTAATTCAAAATATTACCATAATTAAATTTGATAAATTATAAATTGGCATAAACCCTAGTAACATATTTTTCTAATTTTATTTAATTAAAAAATCATTTAATTTAAATATTTTGTTTATTTTTTTTTTTATCGTGCTACAAAAGTGAAGGTTGAAAACGCATCATTCAATCGTCCCGTTACTGGACGTTCAAACCCGCCGCCCCTGCAAGAGATCAATGTTCATCTCAACTGCCAAGTTGGATGAATAGAACTTTCAACCATCTCCACTGAAGTTCTTGCGATCCTTGCCATTGTCAGAAGATCAACCTTCCGCCCATACAACAGTATAAATATCATTGATGAGTGCCGCAGGCTGTACAAGGTTCGGCTCTGCCCATTGGCAGCGTTCTTACCAATGCCTGCCTGCTGCTATATTTTGCTTAGGCAAGAGCATAGATCATTTGTTATTTGGATACTTGTAATTTGTCGACGTTAATATCTATATAATTTTCATTGGCATTTATACTTGTTATTGAATTGATTTCACCTGAAAAAGTTAAACTCTCATTTCGATATATTTTTTTAATTTTGTTAACGAATTCTGGATTAATTTTCAGAATATATATAAATTTGCTTTTATAGATATTAGTGCTATTTCTAATACAGTTAATTTCTGCGTAAGATTTCCGTTGATTGAGTTGTGCGATTAAATCCTCTGGTGATTCTTGATAACTGCATTTCCAATTATTAACATATTTAATTTTATTGGTGATTTGTTCTGCATTTAATAGTTCTAATTTATTTTTTTCATCAGCTTTTTCGCCTTCGCGCGTTTCAGGCAGCCAGGTATGAACACCAACTTTCGCATTGGCTTTTTTAACAGCTTCAATTTGTTTTTGAAAATTTACCGAGTCAACAAGTTTATAAAAATCTTCTTGTGACATAGTAGATTCAGTTGCTAATGTTAAATTTGTTATTGAAGTCATGCATAAACACAGAATGATTCTAAAGAACTTAATTGATTTCATGGTTTGGAGTCCATCTAAATATTAAAGTACTTATTCTAATTACTATTCTTCATTAATGAGATAGGTCTTGTAACACGACACTTCATTCCATAGTCTCATAGCTGGACGGTCAATCCCGCCTCCCTTGCAGCAGGTCAATGTTCATCTCAGCTGCCAAGTTGGAGCTATAGAACTTTTCAACCATTTCCACTGAAGTTCTGGCGTTACGGGCAAGTGTCAGCAGGTCCACCTTGCGCCCATACAGCAGCCTAAATGTCATTGACGAGTGCCGCAGACTGTACAGCGTTCTGCTCTGCCCATTGGCTGCATTTTTACCAATGCCTGCTTGCTGCTGTATCCACGTGAACTGCCAGCGATAGGTTTCCAGCACCAAGTCCCTGTTCTGCTGTTCTGGCAAGAACACATAGTCAGTGGGTTTCCCATAACCTTGTGACACCTGCCAAGCCAGCAGCCGTTCATACACATACACAGCAGCCTGTAAGGTGACGATGGGTTTGTCGTGCTTCTTGGTCTCTGGCAGGTTCAGCCGCAAGTAGATGTGTTTGGCTCTAACCACTGTCACGTGCTGGTGCTGCAAGAACTTGATGTCACTGGGGCGCATGAACCCATTGACCATAAATCGGATCAACCAAGTCAAGTCCGTGCTGATGCGTCCGTATTGCTCAACATTGAGTTCGCCTCTGCGGCTTTTGGCTGTGACTGAAGTGGGCACTCGCGTTCCAATCAATCGCCTTGCCCAACTAACCAGACTGCGGTATTCGCCAACTGTGAAGCTGCCACGTGGCTGGCTCTTGATCTTCACACTGGGAAAACGAGGCAAGCTTCGGATCAAGTTCATTCCGTGTGCATAGTGAAACACCTTTCTAGCAGCAACGATGTGCTGCTGGATGCTGGTGGGACTCAAACCCTTGTTATTGAGCCGCTGCACAAAGTCAGTCAAGTGCTGGTAGTTGATGGTGTCAATGGGCATTGCACCAAAGCAGGGCTGTATGTTCTTGCTTAGCCTGCTGCGTAGGATGGCGAGACTCAGTGCTGTGAGTTCACCACGTTCCACACGTGCCTGTTGTTGAGCAAGTGTTGCAACAACCAAGTCATTAAAGATCACAGGGCGGTCTTCCTTGACAACCACGTGCTCACCATAAAGCTCAGCAGTCTTTATGTGAAAGAACTGCTTGGCTTGACTGATGGCTGCAGACTTGTTGGTGGTTTTGAGGCTCTGTGTGTAAGTCTTACCCCGCAGATAACAACGCACCTGCCAATAACGGCTGGCAAGGGTCTTGAAGATGCGTAGCTTGGTAGGGTAGTTGGCTATGGGTGTGACTGACTCTGGTATGGGCAGAGTGCGGTGCCGTGCAGGCAGATAGTGGGTGTCGTTTGCTGCTGCGCCTTGCTCAAAAACCTGCATCAGCTCAGCTTACAAGTAGTTAACCTGGCGAGCAACCAAAATCAAAAAGTGCTGCTGAAAAATGCACAGCCAATCACTGCCAGCGAACACCACAAACCTGCCAATCAATCACCCAAAAAATCAACACACACACAGCCGCAAAAAAGCCACAGCAAACTGTGAATTTGTAGCTAACCGCAGACTTAGCTACAACTGCGGCGTTACGAATGGCGGGACATATCAACATTACTGGCAGCTGAACACAGCTGGTATTGGAGCAACTAAACTGCTATGAAATCCCAAGT
>JACCDO011839373.1_pt1 | contig 17640 bp, 21 predicted proteins | sample 7446101 | NCBI WGS metagenome assembly JACCDO01 (sample SAMN15323440, study PRJNA562643) | freshwater metagenome | isolation source: river surface water | place: USA:Blue River Watershed | collected 2017-08-16 | reverse complement strand
CACTGCTAATATCCGTATCACTCCTACTAGTCTCATGCTTAGTGATTATGATGGCTCTCGCTCTCATCGTAATGGCTTACTTCTTGCCCTCGGCAGGGATGACGATTACGATCGAAAACTCACTGGAACAGGTTCTTCAAATCTGGAATCAGAAGCGTACTCGATTCTTTGCGAGACGGAAGCGAGATTTCCAGAACTCAGTGAACAGATAGATTATTTCACCATGGAAACCTGCTTATGCTCTTTCAAGAAAATCTTTAGAGCAAAGCATGGTCGCTATCTTGGGTATTACTTAGACCGTCAAGCTGAAGAGATTTTACAATGTGAAAAAGACGGTTGGTACGGTATTGATTGGGATGTTATGTGGCAAGCACGTGAAGAAACTATTGACCTGCGTCTTGATCACAAGAATGGAATTAACAAAGAAAACTTTACTTATTTCTTAAACTCAGGTAAAATAGAAAACTTAGAGTGGATGTTTGATGATGAAGAAGTACCTTTGATTGGATTGGAGAATTTTGCATGAAATTTTTAATTGTTGGTGGCGGCACAAGTGGTTGGTTCGCTGCAGCTTATTTTGCTAAGAACTTGCCAGGTATTGATATCACATTGATTGAAGATGCAAGTCTTGGACCAATTGGAGTTGGAGAAAGCACTCAACCTGCCATTTCTAACTTTTTATATGAGTGTGGTTTCTTACCAAAAGAATGGATGGAACCAACTAATGCTACATTTAAACATGGCGTTGAGTTAGTTGGTTGGAATGATAAACCATATTTTGTTGATAATGACACACCCCAAAACTATATTGCTACCCCTAACATGTTTGCTGATTCTTACTTTCAAGGCAAACCTCATTCTGAGTTTTTAGATTGGTATCCTGCATACTATTTGGCCAAAAGAAACATCAGCCCTAAACTTGCTGAGATGGATGCTACATTCAATATTGGCTATGAGGGGTATGGTGCTGTACATTTTGATGCTCTTGGTATTGTCGATACTATAAGAAATACATTGAAGGATAAAATCAATTACGTTGATACACGTGTAACTGATATCAAAGCAATTGATGGTAACATTACTAAAATTATTGATATTAATGGTAATGAATATACTGCTGATTTATATTTTGACTGCACTGGTTTTAAAGGTTTATTATATGATGCTATTGGCGCAGAATTTATTTCTTATCAAGACTGGTTACCAAACGACAGCGCAGTAGCTATCAACAAACCATATACTAATCCAAAGGAAGAGTGTTTCCCATATACACGTGCAACTGCAATGAACGCTGGTTGGAGATGGACTATTCCTCTATTTCATAGAAGTGGTAATGGATATGTTTACAGTAGTAAATATCTTTCTAAAGAAGAAGCTGAGAAAGAACTTCGCGAAGCATTAAATGATTTTGAGTCACCAGCCAACCATTTAAAAATGCGTTGCGGCAGACGAAGAAAAATGGTTGATGGTAATGTTGTCGGTATTGGTTTATCAACTGGGTTTATTGAACCATTAGAAGCAACTGGCGTTACATTTACAACCAATGCTATAAGAACATTCGCTTCAGCTTTTTGGCATACCCCTGAATGGAGAAAGCATGTTAACGAAGCATATAATGAAATGGTTGATGAAATCTTAGGGTTTATTTTCTGTCATTATCACTTCAGCACCAAAGATAATACACAGTATTGGAAAGATGTTAAGAAGAAAGATCTAAAATCATTACCAGAAAATGTTCAAAAGATAATTTCTTACGTTTATCCATATCCTCAACGTGGAGTTATGTTTTACAGTCCATATAGTTTGTTTAGTCAAGTTCAGTGGTGGGCTATGATTAATGCTAGTGATGGATATAAACATTACCCGACAATCCCCTTAACAGAAGAAGAAAAGAAATATCTTGAGTATTTTGTAAAATGTAAAGATTATCAAAATAAAATGGCAGAAGAATGTTTTCCAAATCACTATGAATACTTGAAAGGTTGGTATGGTAGATAATAATTTAATTACAACTAATTCTATTTTAGATGGAACGATGTTAACAACAATTGGCGCATCTAGTATTTCTAATACAATTTCAATACACGATGAAGACACCTTAGATAAATTTGCGATGAACAAGTTTACCATCGACCATAAAGTGACTGCTCAAGAGTTGATTAAATTACAAGAGGTTGCTCCAGACTTCGCTAAAGAGATTAAAGAAAACATCGCCAAGAACTTAGCAAGAGATATTAGTAATAAAGTATCCTACACCAAGAAACACGATAAGGATACTGATGTACACCACTTCATTGGTCGTGTTTGGGTATTCACCGAAGAAGAATTGAAACAAATTTTAGGATTGAAATAATGTTTATTGAACGAATTAAAGCGAATGATGAAATCAGCATTCAATTGATCAAAGCGGAGAAAAAAGTGAGAAAACTTATTGCTGTTGGTGGAAGTCCAGGAACAGGTAAAACTACTTTGTTCAGAGAGTATATGAAAGACAAAACATTTCAACCAGTAGAACCAGCTAAGTTAGTTTCGGCTATGTATAATACTGAGCGTGACTTGTATGTTTTGGGTAAGTATGAAGATGGCGAAACCTTTGCTGGTACTGACCGTTTATCAATGGCAGTTCAGCCAGCTGTTCAAGAATGGATTGCAAGCCATAACTGTAACATTCTTTTTGAGGGCGACCGCATTTTCAACCAGTCTTTCCTAGAGTTCGCAATGGGTTTACCTGATACCGATCTACAAATCGTGTTCTTAAATGCACCGAAGGATATCCTTGAACAACGCTACAAAGATCGTGGGTCTGAACAGTCAGACCAGTTCCTAAGAGGAAGGGAAACTAAATATAGTAATCTATTGTCAAACTTCGATTTGATGCCTTACATTACTGAATTTAAGAATACTAACTTAGAGGAACAGGGAAAGGTGTTAGCATTTTTGGAGAGCCACCTTAAATTGTAATACGAAGTATGAAATACATCCAGAGTTTAGATTTCGATTTTGTTGACCTTTTGAACTTTGACGAAAAACCGTTCAGAGCAAAATTCAACCCTTCTAAAATTTGGATTGACTTAGACCGATATAAAAACGACGCCACTGGCTTGAAGAATTATTTCAAGAAGTGGCGTTTCAGCATTAAGTTCCATAAAGAAAAGAAACCAACTACTCGTATATCGGTTGGTGGTGGTTACTATGTTGATGAAGGAAGATCAGAGTTAGATATCTATACCAGCCCAGATACTAATTACGACAAGTATAAATTTACAGATTCAAGTTGGGCACGTTTCAAGTTTAGGGTAATACAAGTAACAATGCACGAGTTAATTCACTGCAGACAGTATTATGGTAAGCATGAGTTCTTTACAAAGGGTAGAGTAAACTATAAAGAAACAGGTATAAAGAAGATTGATGAGAATAGAGAATACCATTCAGGTAAAGATGAGATTGAAGCATACGCTCATTGTGTTTATCTAGACTTCAAAGTAAAAAGACCTTCTATTCCTATCGCTACATTAATAAGACACGCTGGTACATATAAAGTATCCAAAAACTTAGCAGGTATTCAAAAAGTATTCCAGACAGATAAACACAATGAGGTCGTTCCTTTATTACTCCGTAAGATATTAGTTTGGGAAAGAAAATACGCAAAGCTAAATAAACAATAAGAATTCTAAGGGTTTAGCATGGCAAACTTGAGTATTAAAGACTTTAAAGGCAAACACGGTGAAACACGCATCATTGCCTTAATTGAAAAGCTAATTCAACAAACAAGATCTCCGTTTACCACATCGGATGGTAAACAACAACCATTTAATAAGATTACATATCCTGACCCAAGAACAGGTAGACTTGTTACTAAAAACGCAGCTGATATCGCAGACTCCGCAGATATTGCTAACATCATTCGTACTGGTGCAGTTCCTTTCAGTTTGATAAAATTATCATACGAAAGAAATAATAAAACTACTGCACTTGTTGCTCTAAGCGATATCGTAAAAACTGAAGAGTTTGGTGGTAAAGCTAACAAAGGAGATATGGCTGAAGTAATTTTCTCAGCAGCCATTGCTTGTAGATTTTTAAATAAGAATCAAGCTATAACTGACTCTGATGTTATAGATATGATTAAGAGGTTAAACGATACTGACACATATCAACTTCTTGGTCCAATGAAATCTCCAAACAAAGAACCTAAAGTTATTGACGACCTATATTGGGAAATTAATTCTGCTCTTATCAACATTAAAGCATTAAAGAACCCTCGTCACATTAGAAATTTAAAAAATATTATCAACGCAAGCGTCAAGTATGCTAACTCTTCAACTGTTGCAGAAAATGCTAGAATAATCTATGAAAATGGTTTATACAATAGAATTGAAGTTAAAGCCGTCGGTACAGTTGCTCAAAACGACACAAAGGTAGACGTGTATGTTGAGATTGATAATAAGAAGATAAACATCAACGTTTCATTAAAAGCTGGCGCCAAACAGTTTGGTCAGGTTAGTGGTTCAGGTATTGATAAACAAAAAGACTTATGGACTACTTTAATTGATTTAAAAGTATCCCAACAGTTAGAAAAGAAGTTTTACGATTTACTGAAAAGCGATGGAGTCGTTGCAGCTCACAGTGCAGTTTACAAAGGTATGGCTGATGAGATTAACAGAAAATTAACAACAAATCCAAAAGCTCTATATGATAGTTTGTCTGATGGCGTTATGTTCTTTGGTACAAGAAACGACCCAGACGTGGATATGGTTTCCCTAAACAACAGAGAAGCCATGATATACAAGTTTAATAACCTTCAGCAGTCTTTACAACTAAAAGGTAAAACCCTGAAGGCACTATATGTTGCAAACAAATCTAAGCCAGAAGTAAGAATTCAAGACTCGAAAACTGGTATGATTCTAGTAACGATTAGAATGAAAGTAGAGTCTAAAAACAACTATATTCGTCATTATATTGAAAAAGGTAAGTTAATGACAGAGTTAATAGGAATGGTTGCTGCCTAAATAAGTATATGCTAAATTTTAAAGATTTCCTCAAAGAAGAAGCCGAAGGTGCTAAATTAAAGCACATTCATCACGCTGAAGATAGACCTTTCCTACACGGTTCGGAAGGCTTCGAACACGCAGAAGGTGCATTAAAACAAGCTCACGACCATATGAAATCTGGTCATGTTAGTAACGATCTAACAGAGAAGTTTGATGGTTCTCCTTCTATCGTATTCGGTAAGCACCCAGAAACTGGTAAGTTTTTTGTTGCTTCTAAGTCAGCTTTTAATAAGAATCCTAAGATTAATTATACACCAGAAGATATTGACGCCAATCATGGTCATGCTCCTGGTCTATCCTCTAAGTTAAAAGACGCACTAACTCATCTACCAAAGGTTGCACCGAAGAAAGGTGTTTACCAAGGTGACCTAATGCATACTTCTGAAGACCATCAGACTAACCCTGATGGTTCAGTTTCTTTTACACCAAACACAATTACCTATACTGCTCACGGTAAAGATGCCGAAAAGGTAAAGCGTTCTAAAGTTGGTGTTGTTGTTCATACGAAATACGAGGGTAAAACTCTTGATGATATGAAAGCCACACCAAACGTTGATGATAAAGACTTTAAAGAGCATCCAGACGTTCATTTACATACTGCTAACTTTGATACCAAGAAGGTTGAGTACACGCCAGAACATCAACGTAAGTTTGAAGAACATATGCATGCTGCACGTGATGTTCACTTAAAAAACCCAGATATGTATAAACATATCGAGCGTCATGGTGGCGATGCTGGTCATTTAGCCACATATATCAATCAAACAGTTCGTGATGGTTCTAAGCCAAATACTGAAGACTTTAAAAAGCACGTTATGGACAAATACCAAAAAGCTGCTGATAAAGTTAAAACAGATAAATCAAAAGAAGCAAAGATTGGCGAAGGTGAAGGACAACTTGCTCATATTGATTCTCATAAAGAACATTATGATGCAGCTTTCAAACTTCACAGTCACTTACAAGCTGCAAAAAATACATTAGTAAATTCTTTAGAATCGCATAAAGGTGGTTACAGTTATTCAATTAATGGTGCTGAGTCTAAACCTGAAGGATATGTTGTTAACCATAAAGGTGAGCCAACTAAACTGGTAAATAGAGCCGAGTTTGCTCGTCAAAACTTATTAAAGGTACGCAAATGATTTCGTTTAAAGATTATCTTCTAGAGAAGAAAAAAGATCCTTGCTGGACTGGCTATGAAGCCATCGGTATGAAAGAAAAGAATGGTAAGAAAGTTCCTAATTGCGTACCAGTTAAAGAGTCTTGCTTATGTCCGCATGACCCGCATGGCGATTACAAAGCAAAAAGTAAAGCACTACACGACTTATCTTTAAATAAAGACGTTGATCAAAAAGCAGTTCAACAACGTAAACTAGACTTAGATAAAGAATATGCCAAGGTAAAGAAAGAAGAAGTTGAATTAGAAGAAGCAGCAACTGCTGACGCTAAAGGACACAAGTCAGCAACTGGTGGACTAACACAAAAAGGTCGCGACGCTTACAACCGTGAACACGGTAGCAATTTAAAAGCACCTGTAACAACACCACCTTCTAAATTAAAAGCTGGTAGTAAAGCTGCCAATCGTCGCAAGTCTTTCTGTGCACGTATGAGTGGTGTAGATGGTCCAATGAAGAAACCTAACGGTGAACCGACTCGTAAAGCATTGGCTCTTAGAAAGTGGAACTGCTAATGTTAGACTTTTTTGGTTTCTTAAAAGAACAAGCTAACCAACGTCATGGTGTCATGGCGTTTGGTCGTATGAATCCACCAACAGTTGGTCACGAAAAGTTGGTTGACAAGGTTCATGAAGTTGCTAATAAACACGATGCTATTCATGCTGTAGTTTTATCTCATAGCCAAGACGCTAAGAAGAATCCATTAGATGTAGCAACTAAAGTTAAGCATGCTCAGAAAGCATTCCCAAATACTAATATAGTTGGTGCATCTAAAGAAAAGCCAACTATTATGCACCACGCTGCAGCCATGTATGAAGCTGGAGCACGTCACTTACATGTTGTTGCAGGCTCTGACCGTGAAGAAGAATATAAGAAACTTCTAAGCACTTACAATGGTAAAGATGGTAAGCACGGATACTATAATTTCAAATCTATTACCATTCATTCTGCAGGTCAGCGTGACCCAGACGCAGAGGGTGCTGAAGGTATGTCTGCTTCCAAAATGCGCGAACACGCTGCAGCTGGAAATCAGAAAGAATTTCACTCTGGATTACCAAGTCATATGTCCGATAAGGACAAAACTGCCGTTTATCATGATGTTAGAAAGGCTATGGGACACGATTGAGAAACGCTAAATAATATTGTTATTAACTATACTAATGGATTAAATGAAGAACTACAAAGAACTACTAAACGAACTACCATCCAAATCTGTTGTTTTTACAGCAGGTAGATTTAATCCCCCGAATGTGGGTCATGAGTTGTCGATTAAGGTAGTCCGTAAATTAGCGAGTCAGCGCAAAGCTGATCACTTCATTTTTGTATCTTCAGTACAAGACGCTAAGAAAAATCCACTAGAAGTTAGTAAAAAGATTCAGTATTTGGGGATATTATTTCCAAATACAAAGTTTGTTCAAAAAGAAATTGAAGAGTTAAGTTCAATTCTTAAAAAGTATAAAAGTATCACTATGGTGGTCGCTGCAGAAAGCGAAGACTACTATAAGAAGGTTTTAAAGAAGATTGGTATAACTGACGTAGAGTTTGTTAAAGCTGGTTCGAATTGCCCTGATGAAGACGATAAACTTTTAAAGTTAGCATCAAAGGGTAATTACCAGTCTTTTAAAACTAGTTTACCAACAACTATTAGAGAATTAGATGCTAAGCGTTTAATGAATGATATTAGAATTGGTTTAGAATTAGAACCAATCAAAGAACAAATTAACCTTGTTAAAGATAACCTACGAGAACAATATTTCCGTGGAGAGATTTTTAAAGAAGGTGATATTGTAGAATGTAACGATGCAGTTTATAAAATTATTAAACGTGGTTCAAATCATTTACTTCTACAAAATGAAGAAGGTTTAAAAGTTAGTAAGTGGATTCAAGACGTTCAATTAACGGAAAGACAATTTATGTTAAACGAAAAATTATTACAAGAAGCTGACGCTACCAGTGCAACAGGGCACTCTGGTATCTCTAATAAGGCAGCAGAAAAAGCCAAGGCTGATAGCGAAAAGGCAAGACTTGTAGCTGCTCAAGCTGAAGAGAAAGCGAAGTTAGTTGATAGTCAGAGAAGAGAAATGGATAATCTAAAAACTCAATTAAGAAAAGAAGATTCTCCAGTTGTCAATACTAAATCAAAATACAACATCGCTAAGTCAGTTATGAGTTTAAGCGACTTCCGTAAAACAATGAAACAATCTCAACCAGATGGTGAGAAAGATGAAAAGAAAATCGCTGACACTGTTCATGATGGTTTAATTGGTAACTCCCACTTACATACTGATCATAGCATGCGTCACCGTAAGGTTAAATATCACCTTGGCGAAGAAACTGATGAGCAACAAGCTGCTCGTAAAATACAGTTGAAGCGTTTTAAAGACCAAGCCGCAGGTGCTAAACTAACATGCGAAGGTGAACAGTATGCTGGTTTAGAAAAAGAAGATAAACCAGGCAAAAAGAAAACAGAAATGAAAGGTACTCGTAACTCAGTATCTGGAGAAACTGTTGAAGGTTGGAAAGACGAAGATATCGGTTTCAAACATACTAAAACTGCTGCCGTTAAAGAAGAATTTGACGACATCAATGAAGAAGAATTAATTGCTTTAGTTGAAGCTGACTTAGATTCTCTAACTGAAGAAGACTTTTACGAAGCATACGAAGAAGACGAACTAGCAATCATCGATGATGAAACTGGCGAAGAAATCGAAGCAGTTGCCGAGGAAGTTACTCTAGACTCTCCAGCATTGATGGAAGTTTTATCTCGTATGGAACGCATTAAAGCCAGAGCAAGAATGCGTCGTTCTCAGGCTAAACGTCAACGTAGAGAGAAAGTTGCTCTACGTCAGTTATCATCACCACAAGTAGCAAACCGTAGAGCTAGACGTATGGCTGTTTCTGCTCTAAAGAAACGTCTACTAAGAGGTCAAAACCCTAATAAGATATCCGTTGGCCAGAAAGAACGTATTGAGCGTTTTATCCAACAACGTAGAAAGATTGTAGACCGTTTATCTGCGAGAATGGTATCCCGTGTTAAGCAAGTAGAAAAAGCACGTATGTCTCATAAAAAGTTTACTAAACCTAACAACGGAGTAGCATTCTAATGTCTAAAATTCATATTCTTAAAAATACAGAAACAGAAGCTGTTGTTAAGTTTTACACAATGGAGTCTGCTGGTGAGACTCTAGATTTAAGTCTAAGCACTTGGTTGACAGCTCCAACTCAAGTATATGTTGCTGGCGCTGCTGATAGTTCTGAAACTGACGGTCATTTTGCTCAATACACTGGTTCTCATGTATACATTACTGGTATCTGGTGGGGTCTTAAGAAAGACAAACAATTAGATATTCAAAGAATTATAACTGCACCTTCTACTGTTCATAGTCATTACTTTTTAATTAATGCTGGACAGTATGAATTTGACCATCACGGTTTTGCGGATCGTATCTATGCGCACAAAGACTTTAGATTAGTATTCGATGGTCCTGGTCACTGCATCCTAAAACTTCGTAAAATGGGTTGGACTTCTAAAGTTGAAACTGCTCAATATTCTATTTACGATAACATTAACGCTGTAGGAAGCTAATTATGAAATTTTCAAATGAACTAAAAGCCACTCTACAGATTGTAATAGCAAATACATATCAGATGTATTTTAAGGCTCACTCATATCATTGGAATGTAGAGGGTATGTATTTTAGCCAATTGCATGATTTCTTTGGTGATTTATACGCAGAAGTTTTTGAAGCAGTGGATGTTGCAGCAGAACAATTAAGAACCCTAGACGAATATGCTCCTGGTTCACTAAGCGATATTATTAAACAGGCTACTGTTTCTGAAGATGCAGCAAAACCAGAAACTTGCCACGATATGCTTCAAAATTTATTAGATGCTAATGAAGAAGTTATGGTTAGCCTAAATAAATTATTCGAGGAAGCAACTGACGATGAAGTTCAAGGTTTAGCAGACTGGGCAGCTGGTCGTATAGATACTCACGCTAAACACCGTTGGATGATTCGTTCTCACTTAAAGGGTTAAAATGTCAGATAAAGAACTACAATTAGAAGATACAGTATCTGCCGACCGCAAGGAACGCATCATTTACGTTGGTCCAGGAAAAACACGTAAGATTTCTTCTATTACATCTCGTCAAAACTTTAACAACGAGAAATTTACTCGTAACAAAAATAAAGGTGGCGATGAAGAAGACGAAAGAGAAGAAGTTAAAGAAGCTGCAATACAAAATATTGGAACATCTTCTGTTGAAACTGGTGCACCATCTCAATCTGATACGATTAATCAAGATAAGAAAAAGAAATCTAATAGCCCACAAATAGAGTTTGTAACTGGAACAGAATCTTCTGGTTCAGCATCAACTGCTATTGGTGGTGCTCAACCAACTGGAAGAAAAATAGCGGAGGCAATAGTGAAGAAAGCTCTAACCAAAGTTAAGGCAGATAAAAATGTCGGAACAGAAGAAATCCCATTCGATGGACCATATACTAAGACTCCTGGCACTGTGGTGGATAAGTCTGGTGCTAAGCATACTCCTATGTCACGTGTTCGCGATTTGGCAAGACAAGCAATGAAAAAGCAAGTCAAAGAAGACATTGAACAAGTTGATGAGAAATTAGATTTGAAGAATACAAAAATGGGCGATGTTGTTAAAGATTTTCAACAATCTGATGCACCACAGTTCAAAGGAAAGAGTAAAGAAAAGCGTCAACAGATGGCTGTTGCCGCAAAGTTACAAGCAGATAGAACTAACGAGGAGACTGAAATGTCTAAAACATATAAACAATTCGTTGAGCAACTTTTAGAGTACACCCCAGGACCTGGTGGTAGAACTGTTGTTAAAGGTCGTTCATACGGTGCACAATACCATGATCCAGAAGGTGATGATGATGCAGACGATAAAGCACCTGCAGCTAAACCAGCCGACGCTCCAAAGCGTGGTCGTGGTCGCCCAGCTGGTTCTAAGTCTGGTGCAAACCAAAAAGTAACAACTGGTAAGTCATACGGTGGTATTGCTACCCACTCTTTACATTTACCAAATTCTAAGTAAGGAGACGCTATGTCACTTTGGTCTACAACAGAAAAACCAAAACACCTAACTGACGCTGAGAAAGCATTAGTTGTTGGTGTTGATGCTGCAGAAGCTGCAGCTAATCACCTAACTGCTGGTTGGGTTCAAATTCAAGAATATACCGATGCTCAAGGTAATGCACGTCGCAAATCAGTAACTCTAGTTGCTATGGGTTCTATCCCAACAGACGGTAATACTTCTATCTCCGATGAACTTGGTGGTGGCGGTGGTGCTTATGGTGCAACTTTATATCCATCAGTAGATTTCATGAGCTTTACTACTAATAATGGAAATATGATACCTGGTGGTGGCGCATCTACAGTTACTATCACGAGCCCAACTGGAAGTTTAGCAACTGCTCTTGCAGCTGGTATCCCAGCTGGAACAGAGATTTTTGTTGATGTAATGATGGGCACGGATCAAACTCTAGTTCTAACAACTGATTTTGTAGAAACATCTTCTGGATATTGGACAGCAGAAATTGAGACTTATTACGACGCTATGATGCTTCAGAAAATTGTATTTGGTGATGGTGGTATCGCTGCAGCTGGTGACGTTACTGGTACATACACTTCAGGTGATGACTGGACTGGCGGTGACTTCTACATGGATGGTATGTCAAATGCATTGAGACTACAAGGTGGAACTTATACTGGCGATTTAGCTACTAAGTGGGTTGCCATGGTAGGAAAAACAATTACGTTCACAGCTGGTGGATCTCAATTTAACACAACTATCACCTCGACATCAAACTCTGGAATGGTAAAAGGTTTCGGATTGCAAAACAACGGTTGGGGTATGGGCGCAAGTGGTACAGTCACTTCGTTCGTAATTTCTAACTAATTAGGAGAATAATATGTCACTATGGACAATGACAGACGAAGAAGCTGGTAAGCCAAAATACTTATCAGACGAACTTCGCAACGGACAAACAGTATCTGATAAAGATGCAACCTATGGTGTAGATGCCAGTGCAAGTCGCGAAGAAGCAATGCTTCCTGAAAACCGCAACAAAGGTATTAAAACACCAGGATGGGTTCAATACAGAACATATACTGACTGTAATGGTAATACACGTCACAAAGTTGAAACTCTAGTAGCTGCTGGTTCTATGACTGGCGATGCTGATGATGATTCAGTCGTTGCTGACGATTAATAAATAATCATGAAGTTGGGAGGGATTTGTTCCCTCCCGTTTTATGTGAGAAAGTATGGTGTTTGAAAAATTGAACGAGAATAACTTTTTACTCTTTGCGATGAATCATTACGATAATCCGCAATGTCATTCATTAGAAGAGTTTGATGAGGATCTTAAAAAGTTCCTGTATCTTAAGAAGTTAATTACAAGATATAAAAAAGATAATGATTTAAAAGAGAGATTAATTTTAAATCATATTATCGTACTTTATAATGTCTTTGGAAGCCAAGCAACTCGTATGTTGTTTTACAAAGTTGATAAAGATTATTGGGATGTTCTCGTTACATTTTTATTATACCTTGGTCATATGCCCGAGTCTTTACCAGAATATGGCGTAGTGCTTTCTGACATAAAATTAGATGAAAAGGTAATTGCCGTTCTAAGGAAACTAACTAATGAATCAACTTTTAGATAGACAATATGCTCTAAGAATTCTTAAAATGCTGGCAACAGATTTTAAGGATATGGACGCATATAAAAAGGGTATCATTGACAAGAATGGTAATGTTCTTAAGAAATCATATCAACTTAAAACACAAGACGAAAAGAAAGCATATACTTATCTTGACCGTTTAGTTGTTATTCTTAAAAAAGCAATTAAAAAGTTTGAAGGTCGTGGTGACTATACTTTAACAAAGGCATTGTCTCCAGCTTTATGGTTGGTTCGTGAACAACTTGAGTCTGGTTCCCGTGCAACTGTTAACCTTGAAGGTAAGTATGAGAAACTTTTAAACCTTAATGTTACACTTGCTGAAGAAGAAATTCTAGTTAAGAAATTTCTTGAAGAAGATGGCGTTGGTGTAGGTGCTATTGGCGGTGCTCCAACTAATAATACTTCTGGTGCTTCTGTTAAAGAACCAGTTGTTGGTAAAAAAGATATAAAGAAGTATAAGGGAACTGTGGTTCGTAGACCTACCCTTAACATTCCAGAGGTTAAACCATAATGTGGATTCTTGATTTTCTTCCTGGTTGGATTTTTACTCTAATCACTTTAGCTGGCGCAGGTGCTTACCTTGTCACTGAAGTATTAGGTAACATTCCATTCGTTGCTCAATACCTTCGTGCTATCCGTGCTGGTGCTATCGTTGCTCTAGTGTTCGGTGTTTACATGATGGGTGGTTCAGCTAACCAAGAAAAATGGGAAGCACGTGTTAAAGAATTAGAAGCAAAGGTAGCAGTTGCTGAAGAGCAAAGTAAGACTGCCAATGCTAAACTTGATGCCAAGATTAAAGAGAAGACTAAGGTTATCAAGGAAAAAGAATATATTATTAAAGAAAAACTTGTGCAGATTAAAGATACGATTGATGCGATGTGTCAAATCCCTGCTGAAGCCATTAACCTATTGAATGAAGCAGCGGAGGAAAGAAAATGAAATATTCATTATTGATTTTACCATTCCTATTAGCTGGTTGCTTAGCAACTCCCGTTAAACGCAACTTCCCAGAAGTACCACCAGAACTTAAAGTGGCTTGCCCAGATTTGCAAAAGGTAAAACCAGAAGCAAAACTGAGCGACGTTATTACAACTGTTTCATCAAACTACACACAATATCATGAGTGCCGTGCTAAAGTAGATGCATGGAACGAGTGGTATAAAACTCAGAAGGAAGTTTTCGATAGTGTAAAATAAAATGGACAAGAATTGCCAAGAGAAATTATCCATGGAACAAGAGAGAATCGCAAAATTGGAAACCAAAGTAGAAGCAATCCAAGAGGATATTAAAGAAGTTCGCGAAGACATCAAAGAACTGCATTCTCGTGTAACTACTCAAACTCGTGAAATTGTAGATAAGATTGATGATTTTCAATCACGCATTGAGCATAAGTTGCAAGCAAATTCCGTTGCAGCGAAAGAACAACACGAGGAAATCCAAAAGGCTGTTCAATTAGAAATCAAGCAAGTTGCAACAACACTAGACGCTGATATTAAAGAAGTTACAAAGCGTGTTGATGTGTTGGAACAGTGGAGATGGATGATTGTTGGTGGGGCAATTGTATTTGGCTACCTTATTGGGCACGTTGACATCCTATCTAAAGTATTTGGAAAATAAAACTTGCTTTTTATGATGTAATAGGGTATAATTACTCTATGTTATTTGAGAATTCATTATGCTTTATATTGACGCAAAATATGCTTCCATTCTTGGAACGCAGCTAAGAAACTTCCGAACTGTAAAACCATACCTCTGGAACTTTTCATGTCCAGTGTGTGGTGACAGCACAACCAAGAAAACAAAAGCACGTGGTTATCTATTCCAACTTAAAACTGAGTTGGTTTACAAATGCCATAACTGCGGTCTTTCTTGCAACTTTGGTAATCTGTTGAAGCGTGTTAATAGTTCTCTTTATGATGAGTATGTGTTAGAACGATATAAAGAAAACGCATCAAAATACACTGATCATAAAGACGTTGGTAAGTTTGTTCCAGAAACAAAAACAGTTGCCGTAGAGTGGGAAGATGAAATTCTTTCATCTCTGAAACGTCTTGATAAACTTGACAGGGAACACCCAGCAGTCAAGTATCTAATCAAAAGACAAATCCCAGAAAAGTTTTGGAGTAAGTTATACTTTGCTCCGAAGTTCAAAGCATTTGTTAATAGCGTGGAACCAAAGTTCCAAGAGCCAATCGTAGATGAACATCCACGTATGATTATTCCTTACTTTAATAAACATGGTAAATGTTTTGCGTTTCAAGGTAGAGCATACGGTGACGAGCAACCTAAGTATTATACCATCAAAGTTGGCGAAAACGTGGAGAAGATTTATGGACTGGATAGAGTTGACTATGCTAAGAGAATATATGTCGTTGAAGGACCAATTGACTCTTTGTTTCTTCCGAACGCAATCGCTGTGTCAGGAGCAAGTTTTGACACCCCTACTATTCGGCAGTTGCTTACTAATGCAACGATTGTAATGGATAATGAACCACGCAATAAAGATATTGTTAAACAGATGTCTAAGTATATTGACAGTGGGTTTAGCGTTGTCATGTATCCTGACAACGTACAAGAGAAAGATATTAATGATATGATTCTTGCTGGTAGAAAGCCAGAAGAAGTTCTTGATTTAATAAATACGAATACCTTTTCTGGTATGGAAGCAAAATTGAAATTCGCAGATTGGAGAAAGATTTGAAAGTTAAATTAGTAAGTTATAGCAAACCCTCCCGTGCTATGTATGATGAAGGACTAACCGACGCACAAGAGTTAATTGCTTTTTGTGCAAGAGTATCAAACCCTTCCAACCAGTTCAATATGGAAACAGCGGATAAACTTATCCGTTATTTGATCAAACACAAACACTGGTCACCACTCGAAATGGTTTCTGCATGTTTAGAAATTGAAACCACTAGAGATATTGCACGACAGATTCTTCGTCACCGTTCCTTCTCATTTCAAGAGTTCAGCCAACGTTATGCTGATCCAACTAAGGATTTAGACTTTGTCCTTCGAGAAGCACGACTACAAGACGAAAAGAATCGTCAAAACTCAATCGAAACAAATGACCCAGCTCTGGCTGCTTGGTGGGATGCTAAACAAAAGTTTATCATTGACACTGTAAAGCAAACATATGCTGAAGCCATTGAACGTGGTATTGCTAAAGAGCAAGCACGTGCTATTTTACCTGAAGGGAATACAGTAAGTCGTTTATACATGAATGGTACTTTACGTTCATGGGTACACTTTATTGAACTTCGTTCTAGTAATGGCACACAAAAAGAACATATGGAAGTTGCACGAGAATGCGCAAATGTAATTGCTGAAGCATTCCCGATGTCAACAGAGTTTATTAATAATTAAAATTATAAAAGGAAATTCTATGCAAGACGTTGTGCATGGCATAAAGGTAGACTATTCACGAGATAAATTGTTTGATGAATTAGGAAAGATTAGATTAAAAGAAAGTTACATGAAGGATGAGGAAGGATCGCCACAAGAGAGGTTTGCGTTTGTTTCTGCTGCTTTCGGCAGTAACCCTGACCACGCTCAACGCTTGTACGACTACTCCAGCAGACACTGGTTGTCATATTCGACTCCAATCCTCTCGTTCGGTCGCAGTAAACGTGGACTGCCGATTAGTTGCTTTTTAAATTACATTGAAGATACTGCGGAGGGTTTAGTTGATAATCTTAGCGAAACTAATTGGCTTTCTATGCTTGGCGGTGGCGTGGGCATCGGTTTTGGTATCCGCTCGGCTGACGATAAATCAACTGGTGTTATGCCGCACCTTAAAATGTACGATGCGTCGTCGCTTGCGTATCGCCAAGGACGTACTCGTCGTGGCAGTTATGCTGCCTATCTTGATATCTCTCACCCTGACATTATTAGTTTTCTAGAGATGCGCAAACCAACAGGTGACCAGAATATGCGTTGCCTGAATATGCACCACGGTATCAATATCCCTGATGCATTTATGGAAATCATTGAACGATGTATGCTTGACCACAACGCTGATGACTCTTGGGATTTGATTGATCCAGCGTCAAGTGAAGTTCGTGAAACTGTATCAGCTAAAGAACTATGGCAACGTATCCTTGAGATGCGTATGCAAACTGGTGAACCATACCTACATTTCATTGACGAATCTAACCGTCAATTACCACAGTGGTTAAAAGAGAAAGGTTTAAGAGTTAATCAATCTAACCTTTGTTCTGAAATTATTTTACCAACAAACGAACAACGCACTGCTGTATGTTGTTTATCGTCATTGAATTTGGAGTATTATGATGAGTGGAAGAGTGATGAGTTATTTCTTCGCGACGTGGCAGAAATGCTTGATAACGTCCTTCAATATTTTATTGATAATGCTCCTGACACTATTACTCGTGCCAAGTTTTCTGCTTTGCGTGAACGTAGCATTGGTATTGGTGCTCTTGGTTGGCATGCATTACTGCAACGAAAGAGTATCCCGTGGGAGTCAAGCCTTGCCGTTGGATTAAATAAACAAATCTTTGCACACGTAAGAGGTAAATTAGATGAAGCAAATAAGAAACTCGGATTGGAGCGTGGTGAAGCACCTGACGCTGCTGGCACTGGGAATCGCTTTAGTCATCTTATGGCTATTGCTCCCAATGCTTCTTCTTCCATTCTCATGGGGAATACTTCTCCTTCTATTGAACCTTATCGTGCCAACGCTT
>JACCDO012002992.1_pt1 | contig 17641 bp, 10 predicted proteins | sample 7446101 | NCBI WGS metagenome assembly JACCDO01 (sample SAMN15323440, study PRJNA562643) | freshwater metagenome | isolation source: river surface water | place: USA:Blue River Watershed | collected 2017-08-16 | reverse complement strand
CTTTGATCGATGCGATTTTAGTCATCATTGCTTTAACTTCATCTTTATCTTTCATGGCAGAATAACCATGTACAAAAATATCCAAAGTGTCTGAATTGTTATTTTGAGAACAATCAAAGAAAGAGGGTTGAGGATTCTTTTGTCTTTCCAAATAACCATCTATTAACAATGCAATATCTCTAATCATATCAAGTCCTTATCTCATGAAGTGTAATCAATCAACCAATGCTAAAGAAGCTGCCTCAAATAAATCTTTTACCCAGTAAAAATGAATATCATCAGTAATTTCTTTTTCTTGAGATAAAATATAATCTCTATTGCTATAAGGCAAGATCAAATGATTAATTTCATATCTTTTGGCAGCCAAAATTTTCTCTTTGAGTCCACCTACAGCCAAAACTCTACCAGAAATGGTACATTCACCGCTCATGGCAAAATTGTCTTTAAACTTTCTCTTCGTCAATAAAGAAGCAAGAGCTGTGTATATCGTTACCCCAGCTGAAGGCCCATCTTTGGGGGTTGCGCCTTCTGGAATATGAATATGGAAATCTTGTTCGCTAAACAATTGATCATCAATGCCCCAACGATGTGCATCTACTCTGAGTGCAGATAAAGCAGCTCGTGCAGATTCTTGCATCACTGATCCCATTTGACCTGTGAGTTGTAGATTGCCCTTTCCTTTGACTGCCACACATTCGATATTGAGCACTTCTCCACCCACACTTGTCCAAGCTAAACCATTAGAAATACCACAGCGATCGATATGGATTTTCTCTTCTTTGTCATAGGTGGGTGCGCCGAGTAGTTGAAACATTTGCTCTTGAGAAAGAGTCCACTCGATCAATGGATGATCTTGGGTTTCTGTGGCTTGATCTTGGGTTTCTATGGGTTGAACTTGATTCTCTTTGGCTTCTAGAGTAGCCTTGGCGAGTTTTCTACAGAGTTTTGCCATAGCTCTATCGAGTTGTCTGACACCAGCTTCTTTGGTATATCGATGAATCAGTGTTTTTAGGAGATCATCATTGATTTTGATTTGATCTGAATTTAAGCCATGTTTTTCGAGTTGTTTGGGCAATAGATATTGTTTGGCAATATTGATCTTCTCAGATAATCGATAACCTGTTAATTCTACAATTTCTAAGCGATCTCTCAATGGTGGACTTAAATTCGAGAGTTGATTGGCAGTGCAAATAAATAAAGCTTCTGAGAGATCTACTGCTAATTCCAAATAGTGATCCCTAAATTCATGGTTTTGTTCAGGATCCAAAACTTCCAACAAGGCTGCTTCTGGACTTCCTCTACGATCAGCCCCCATTTTATCGATTTCATCCAATAAAATCACAGGATCTTTGACTTTGGCTTGTTTTAAAGCATAGATCACTCTACCAGGAATTGCAGCAACATAGGTTCTACGATGTCCCCTAATATCCGATTCATCATGCATCCCACCTAAAGCGATTCTGACAAAGGGTTTGTTTAGGGCTTCAGCGATGGCTCTTGCTAAAGTGGTTTTGCCCACACCGGGGGGACCTGCTAAGCATAAAATACTGGCTTGAGGTTTTTGAGAGAGTTCTCTTGTTGCCATATATTCAAGCATTCTCTCTTTGACTTCATTTAAACCAGCATGTTCTTGATCTAATTTTTGCTTGAGAATATTGAGTTTGAGGGGTTGATAGTCTGCTTTCTTCTCCCAAGGCAAAGAGAGGATCCATTCTAAGTGGTTTTTGAGATGATGGGATTCTGGACCTGTCATAAAACCACTTTGTTGTTGTTTGATCAATTTATTGAGTTCTGTTCGCGTTTCTGGTTTCATTTGCAATTTGTTTAAACGCGCAGTAACTGAATCCTCTTCAACTTCTTGATCTTCCTTAACAACAGCTTCTCCAGTATTCTCTTCTTCAGGATCATTATCTACAGGTGCATTTAATGCTTCTCTTTGGGCTTTGTTGATTTCGCTTTGTTCTTTTTGCAACATCGCAAGAGAACGTCTTAAATACCTCATTCTCAACATTACTTTTTCTCTTTGTCTTTTGACTGAAAAAGCTACCCTCATTCTCTCAGCGAGTTCTTCTTCGATTTGCCATTCTACCATTGCTGCAGATAGATAGGCATCCAAGACCAAGTTAAAGCGACTTGTTAAATCAATCGCTTGAATCCATTGAAACTTCTCTTCTGCAATGAGTTTCAATTCCACCACAAACTTATCTAGCCATTCTTCATAATTCTTGGGCTCTGATTGGAAGTATTCACTGTGTTTTGACAATAATCCTTTTTCTTCAATCTTAGTTTTGATCGCATAATACATGGTTTTGGCAAAACTCATATCTATTGAAGATGATGATTCCACTATCTGGGCATCTGCATATACGATTTTCTTGCTTTGATATTTTTCGATTTCTTCGATTTCAATCTGACGAAGAGTAACACGATTTGTGATTTCTATGTCTATCTTATGATCATTAAAATATTCTGAATTAATCTTGGTGATATTAGCAAGTAGAGCAATAGGGTATAAACGATCTAAGCGATCTACATCGTCTGCACTTTGTAATTTAAACTCTTCCCCTTCTTCTGCTTCTTTTTTAAGAAAAGCAATAATCACTTGCTTGACTGATTGATTGTCTTGTCTGATTTTTTTGAGCAAAGGATGATTTCTGGTGAGTGAAATCATGATTTTCTCTTTGACAAGTGCAGCTTCATGGTAAATGATAATGGGGATATGCTTTAGTTCTAATTCTTGACTCAAGTGATCATTCCTATGTTTGAAAGTGAATGCAAAATGATGAAACAATTCTACCTTCAAATCAAATTTATGATAATTTCTTGCATATTTTTTTTAATAATCTCTTGTCAAGATAATACAATCAATCAAAATCAATTGATCGATCAAGATCACATCGATCAATCTGTTAGGGATGTATCTGTTCAGGATGCTGTGATCAAGGATCTATCTATTCAAGATGCATTGATTCAAGATGCATTGATTCAAGATCATACATTGATTCAAGATCATACATTGATTCAAGATGCATTGATACAGGATATGGAAGTGGTATCATGTGATGAAAGCATGCCTTTTCCTATTGTGCTGGTTCATGGTTTTGCTGGTTTTATAGATTTAGGTCGTTTAGAATATTTCTTTAATGTTGCAGATGACCTAAGATCCCAATTCAATATAGAAGTCTATTCTCCAGCTTTGACTGCGTTTCACTCATCTCTTTTTAGATCAGATCAATTGAAAATCGCTATCGATGAAATCTTCCAACAAAGCACTGCTTGTAAAATCCACATCATTGCCCATTCTCAAGGGGGTTTAGATAGCAGAATTGTCTTAAATGATCCAAATTATGCATCCAAAATCGCATCATTAACAACCATTGCCACACCACATCAAGGGACAGCACTTGCTGATCTCGCAGAAGTTCTCCCTGATGGTACATTAAATACAGCTGGTAAAGTATTGGCTTGGATTGTGGGATTAACAGAATCTGCTGATGAAAATATCGATGTCAACGATCAGAATTCTCTCATAGACTCTTTAAACTCTTTAAGCACAAGTGGAATGCAAAGTTTTAATGAGGTCTATCAAAACCCTTTTCAAGTGCCAATTTTTAGTATTGCTGGTGTATCTGCTCTCTTATCCCCTAAAAATCTAGATTACTGTGATCAAAGTTTATGGGGCGTCAATCGATGTAGAGATCCTATTGATCCTTTATTGGTCGCCAGTGGATCGATCTTATCTCTCTCTGGGGATGGGCGTCTTTTTTCACCAAGAGCCAATGATGGGATTGTCCCCACTGATGGCGCTGTATTTGCGACATTACTGACTTGTATTTGTGCAGATCACTTCGATCAAATCGGACAAATTGCAGATATACTTCCTCAAATATCGGGTTTTGATCATATCGAATTGTATAGAAATATTGTTAGGGAACTACAAAGAAGGTTTTAGAATCTACCGAGCTTCCCCCAATTGATCAAAGCTTTAGAGATTTTCCCAGATCGAACAACCATAAAATCGCTTTGTTTTGCATTTTCCCCCAAATTAATCTCTTGATATAATCGTTGATCCCAATTTTTAGGGAAATGAAAACGCAAATGTTGATCATCTATTTTTTCAAAGAGAGAAGACATCGAACATAAAGCAAGATGGCTATCAATCACTTCCATATCCATAGAGACATCACTTGGAAAGTTAATGCTGTATAAACTAAAAGGTGGGAAATCTTGATTTAATAATTCATCGATCAAATGAACTGCTCTTTGTGCAGCAATAGATGTATACAGATCACCCAATTCATCTCTCTTGCCATGTGCCACTCTCACTTGATCAAAATCCCCACTGATTTCTAAAGATAAAGCAATGGCTGGTAAACCTTGCAATGCCCCTTCGGAAGCTGCTGCAATGGTTCCCGAACTGAGAAGTAGAGGTAAAGTGATATTATACCCCAAATTAATCCCTGAAATCACAGCATCTACGGGTTTTGAGCATAGATGATGAATCGCAATATTCACACAATCAGCAGGTTTCCCATCGATAGACCAAGCTTCACAAGGCCAATTCGCTGATTCATTTCTGATTTCAATGGTATCTAAGCGAGTGAATGCTTTACTGATCCAACTCTGTTCTTTCATTGGTGCTGCGACAATCACTTCAAAATGGGGGAGTAAGGCTTCAACCAAAGTCCTTAAAAAAAATGATTGAATCCCATCGTCATTGCTTACAAGCAATCTTTTTTTATGCATTGATCTTTTCCTTTTCGTGTTTTAAGGATTTGCCAAAATAGATAGATACACAAATAATGAAGCCAGTAGCAAATAAATCCCGATCTGCCAAGCTGATAATTTAAGTGGCTTTAATACATTTGAACTGGGAAATACAATTAACTTAAATAATAATATGCTTATGGCAACCAAAAATAAAGCCAATTCTTCCCCAAAATATTGAATCAAAAGCATTTGATTTTTAAAGCTTTTCATCATCATGATTTCACTATGAATCACACCTAAATCCCGTTGAGAAATCAGAAATAAAAATAAAATCACCAACACACATGAGTACAATAATACAAGTCGATGATATTTTATTTTCAGTGTAATACTCGTATTCTGCTTGATATTCATTGGGCTACTTGTGATTTTAAGAAATTGAATGTAGTTTTGTCCCATTCTTTCTTGATGTTGGCAATAAAAACCCAAGATTGAAACCAGAATATTTCCAAAGAACCAATAAGTATTGATCTCTATATTTGCCCAAATATTAAATAATACAAAATTAATCAATAATAAAGGAAAAAATAAAAAAGAAGACCACATAAAAACAGAAATAAAAAAAATAAATAATAATAAATAAATCTGTTTCTGATCTTGATACACTTCTGGTCTAATCAAGAGTTGAGTGAAAATCACACATAAGATCAAGTAACTACTACAAACATGTCGAATCAAAGCATACATATTTTTCACATCAAATCAGAAGGGGATTAAGGGATTATCATCATCTTAGCATATTCATTCAAATAAACAATCCATGATCAATGCTTGAAGTGCGATGCTGATATTCATGCTAGCACCCAAAGGATGTGCATTTGCTTTTTGTATGGCTTGATCGAACGCTGTCTTGATTAAATATGCAATGCCTTGAGGTGTTTTGGCATTTAATTGCAGTGATTTAAGGAGATGTTGATGTTTTTGATTTGTTTGTGATTGCAATAAAACCAAAGCCATTGAATAAGGTGTAAGGATTCTCTTTTGGGCAATGGGGCATTTCATCCTGCGATTTCCTTCTTGTTTTTTTAAGTAAGTGGCTTCCAAAGGACTAATACTCAATTGTAATTGATATTTTTGAAAAGGATTCTTTCTTTCAATCAAGAGATCTGTGCTTTCTAACAAGTCTTGTTCTAGAGAACTCTCTTTGCCTTTTACCCCTGCTGTGAATTGCAAGAGTTGTAAAATCAAAGCTTCAAATTTTAAACCCTGTATCTCTACATTGACCCTTTGTTGAAAGAGTTGTCCTTTGCTTTTCTTGAGAATATGAGGGATTTGATTGATTTTCTTGATCAATTGCTGACAAATCTTCTTTTGGGCTTCCCAATCTAAGCTCTCTCTTAATTTTTGATCTTGAATTGCATCTTTGGCACCATAAGAGATCCCCCATTTTTCTAGGGAAATTAACTGATCTAGAGATAGGGTTTTCCCTTCGATTTCAAAATGATTGTCTTCAAGAGATACATGACTTAACTCATATCTCACGCTGGGACTTTGTTCTTTGTATTGGACTTGAGAGAGCAATTTTTCAATGATTTGTTTCCGATTTTTTTGGACTTGATCTGTGGCTGGGATCTCTTGAAATAAAGACAGATAATTCGATAAGAATAAGATACATTCATCAACACAATCGATGAAATCTGGAGATTGATCTTGCATTTTAAGTCTTTGAAATCTTTCGATTTGTTCATCAATCATTGCTTGACTACCCATGGACTCTAGTGATTCTATGCTTTGGATCAAGAATAGTCCTGGTTTTTGGGGATTTGTGATGATCATCCTATTCTCACTTGAAGGATCAATTTTTTTAAGTTAATACTTAGCTTATTTTCTGATGATTGGGCAAATATGTTTCGTTTTATTCTATTGATCATGGTCTTAGCGCTACTACTAGGCATAACGCTTTATGCTGTAGATCGCATAGATCATCCTATGGACAAAGAAGATCATGTAGCAAATCAGTCTCAAATCAAAGAAACAGACTTACTCTATGCACCACCTTTGCAAACCATGCAAAAAATCACTTTAAGCAAAGGCAGATCAGAACAAATCATCTTGCCTAAAAATGAAGTCGCTGTGCAAAAATTCAAGATTTCATTGGAAGTACCAGCGCATTATCAAAGTCTTGTGATCAATGAACAACAACATGCGTTCTACCCCAAAGAACATCTGCATCTCTTAGATGGACAAAATAATATTTCAGATGGGATGATCTTGTTGGAAAGTGGGTGTTTTGGGGAATGTAATCAAGTAGCTCAAAACCTAGAGCGCATCATGGAAAGGGATTTGTATAGCTTAACCTATCAAAATTATTTAACCCGAACGATTTATCGTAAAGTCCATAAAAAAGGAAGATTTGATTATGTTTTTTGGTACAAAGATCATGAAGGCAAACATTGGTTTTATGGGAGATCGATCTATGGACATAAATCTTGGCTAGAAGCGATCTCTTGTCAATATTTTGAAATTGTAGAGATCAATCAAGAAGATGATCAAAGTTTTAAGAAGGCTTGGCTGGTGTGGAGTGCTCATTTCCATCAATATTGTCAATCTCTACAAGTGCAGGGCGATTTTTGAGCGATTGGGATTTGAGATAAGCGCTGTATTTTTGAATCAGCCCCAATAATTCTTGGGTTTTGGTAAAATCATCCAAAATATCTTCATATAAATCTATTTTGAGCATTTGATCTGTTTTCTTGGGATTTCGATAATATAAACTGATTTTTAAACGATTTTGGGCGATGGGATAATAAACCAAATCGATATAATCTTGAATATGGATTGTTTTTGTAAGTCGTTTTGATAATCGTTGTGATAATTTTAATGATGCGAAGAGATCGTTGAATTTTGAAGGAATATGGCATTTCTGAATATTGATATTCGCATTTTCATCGATATATATGGTTGCATAAAAAAAACGATCAGCAAAATAACTCAACATCAATGACAATAACATTAAAAATGAAATCCCTAAAAATAAACTCCCTTCAATGCTGAATCCCAAGATTTTGAAAATCCATAGATTACTCAGCATCAACAATAGAAATACAAAACTCAATAATCTACTCTTACTTAAATCATAAGGAAAAGAAAGAGATTGGTTGCGCATGTCATCATTGATATCTGTCAATGGTATATTTGGGTGATCTAATCTAAAAATGGCCCATTCATTCTCAAGTTGCCATAATGTTTTGATTAATTCTTTTTCAGAAGAATCTTCATCTAAGACAAATATAATTTCATTTTGGTCTTTTAATCGCAATTGATAATGATTGATTTTTTGATTTTTATAGATATTTTGAATTTGATTTAAATTTAATTCTTTAAATGCATTGATATTTGATAGAATTAATTCCGATTTTTTTTTCAATGAATAAATCGATAATTCACCATTCATTCTTTACCATCTTAATTCATATTGATTTTGTTGAATTAAAAATTTTCTGGTCAAAAAAAGGGTGATTGACATCAACAAAGAGAGAATCAAAACCATGAATATCAATAATTGTTGAACAATTAAACCATATATCAATGAAATTGCACTTAGGGCGAGCCAAAAGAACAAGAGTCTCTTTAAAAGCTTTTGATCTTTATGCCAAAAAACAATGTCATCGCCTTTTTCTTCATGCAATTCTGTCGCTCCATGATTTTAATTCAGTTGAGTCTGAGTTAAGCATTGATGATTTAAGCATAGATTGAATTGCTTGTAAATCTAAAAACAGCTTGATTTTTATGACTTTGATACCTATATCTCTATCATTAAAAAAAAGATCACAGTGAAATTTTTAAGAAAGGCAAAACAATGTCTTGGCAACAAAAACAAATCCGTAGAACCTATTTGGATTATTTTGCAAAACATCCTACCCTCGCACACAGAGAAGTGTCTTCATCTCCTTTGATTCCTTCTGATGATCCCACATTATTATTCACCAATGCTGGGATGAATCAATTTAAGGCTTTGCTTCTTGGTCAAGAAAAAAGAGATTATACCAGAGCTTGTTCTGTACAAAAATGTATTCGTGCGGGTGGAAAGCACAATGATCTCGATGCCGTTGGTAAAGATGGTAGACATTTAACCTTTTTTGAAATGTTGGGCAATTGGTCATTTGGCGATTATGGTAAGGAACATACCATTAAAATGGCTTGGGATCTCTCAGTCAATGTTTATGGCTTAGACCCAAATCGTATTTATGTGTCTGTATATAAAGATGATGATGAAAGCTATGCGATTTGGAGAGATGTGGTTGGTGTTGAACCCAGCCATCTTTATCGTATGGGTAATGTAGAAGAAGGTGATGAAGAGAATTTCTGGTCTATGGGACCCACAGGACCTTGTGGACCTTGTACAGAACTCTATTTTGATCTAGGTCCTAGAGCTGGTACTGGTCCTCAAGATGTGATGGGTGGAGAAGGTGATCGTTATTTGGAGTTTTGGAATAATGTATTTATGCAATATGATCGCCAAGAAGATGGGTCTTTGATTCCATTACCTGCTTTATCAGTAGATACAGGGATGGGGATGGAAAGAATTACCATGATTCTTCAAGATAAGATCAGTGTCTATGAAACAGATATTTTCCAAGACATGATTCAACAAATCGCCAAAATGAGTAAATCCGATTGGCATGATCCCCAACAAAGAATCGATCTACAAGTAATTGCTGATCATATTAGATCTTTGACTTTTGTGTTAAGCGAAGGTGGCTTATTCTCTAATGAAGGCAGAGGCTATGTGCTTCGCAGAATTTTAAGAAGAGCTGTTCGCCATGGACGCAGACTAGGGTTTAATGAACCATTCTTGTGGAGAATTGCACCGATCGTGGCTGAAGTTTTCGATGGTGTTTATGAATTACCAGCAAATATCTTGGATACCACAGCCCAAAGCTTAAAGGATGAAGAAGCCAGATTCTTTAGAACCATTGATAAGGGGATGGGGCGTATCCATGCGATTATGAATGATCGCAAGGCAAACCAAGAACCCAAGATGATCTCTGGTAGAGAAGCTTTTGAATTATATGATACTTTTGGTTTCCCTGTGGATTTAACAAGAATTGAAGCCAATGAACAAGGTTTTGATGTGGATGAAGCTGCGTTTACCAAGGAAATGGAAGTTCAAAAGAATAGATCTAGACAAGCTGCTAAATTCTATGAAGATGATGGTGGGGCTTGGGTTGTCTTACAAGATGGGGGGGGTAGAGGTTTTGCTGGTTATGGTTTACAGAATCTAGAAAGTACTGTGATGAGATATAGAACTTCTGATCAAAGAGCTGAATTGATTTTGGATCATACACCATTCTATGCTGAGAGTGGTGGTGAAATCGCTGATCATGGTGTCATTCGAGGCAATGGATTTGAAATCAACATCGATCAAGTTCAAAAAATCAATGGCATTATCCATCATTTTGGTGCTTTAACAGGTAAACTTGAACTCAAAGCCCAAGATACCATCAGCGCTGAAGTTGATCTGAGAAGAAGACAAGAGAAAACCATTCACCATACAGCAACACATCTACTCCATGCTGCGCTCAAGAATCTCATTGGCCAACATGTAGAACAAAAAGGTTCTGTGGTAGAACCCAATCGATTGAGATTTGACTTTAGCCATGCCAAAGCACTGAGCGAAGCTGAAATCAAAGCAGTAGAACTTTGGGTTAATGAGAGAATCAGAAAGAATGAAAAAGTAGATATCACTGAAAATGTACCCATTGATACAGCCAAAGCCCAAGGTGTCACTGCTTTGTTTGGTGAGAAATACAGTGATTTGGTGAGAACAGTAAAAGCTGGCGCTGATTCTTTTGAATTATGTGGTGGTAACCATGTTCAAGCCACAGGTGATATCGGTCACTTTATGATTGTATCCGAAAGTGCAGTTGCGGCTGGTGTGAGACGTATTGAAGCTGTGGTAGGACATGCTGCTGAACAACATATCAATCAAGATCGAGAAATCCTTAAGGAACTCTCTAGATTATTGAAGATGGATAAGAGTAAACTTGGTGAAAGAATCAATGCTTTACAAGAAGAAGTGAGAACACTGAAAAAAGCAGTAGATAAAGCAAGAAAGAGTGGTGCTGGAGTAGATGTAGAAGCTTTGCTTTCTCAAGTATCTGATGTCGCTGGTATTCCATTCTTAGCAGCTCAAGTAGAAGTTGAAAATCAAGATGCTTTGACAGCCTTGGTTGATCTCTTAAGACAGAAAAACCCCAAAGCTGTATTCTTGTGTGCTGCACAAGAAGATGACAAAGTATTGCTTTGCGCTGGTGTAGGCAATGAGATCAAAGATGATAAAAGACTCAATGCTGGGAAATTGATCTCTTTGGCTGCACCCATTGTGGGTGGTAAGGGCGGTGGTAGAAGTGATTTTGCAAAGGGTGGTGGTAGTGATATCAGTCAAATTGCAACACTCATCGCTAAAGCCCCAGAACTATGGGCTCAAGTGATTGGCTAAACCCAAATGAATCCTATTTCCAAAATACATTTTGCTTGTTCTTTGATGCTTGTGAATCAACATTATGAATTCTTAATGTTAAAACGAAGTCCTGAAGCCAAGTTTATGCCCAATTTTTGGGTATTTGGCGGGGGTAAAGTAGAGAAAGAAGATGAAGTGCTTTGGGCATTGCTTTCAAATGAACAACAAGATCTATTCAAAGAAACCATTGGATTAAAATCCCTAGGTTTAACAGAGAAAGATGCTGTTTTTCTATGGGCAAATGGTATGGCTTGTCTTCGGGAAACTTGGGAAGAAGCGAGTATTTTGCTGCCTGCTTGTCCTTCAAGCTTGATTGATGCTTGGCAAAATCAAACAGAGATTTCCAAAGAAGATCGAGATGTTTTATTTCATCATATCATCAAGGCGATGCATTATACAGATCATTGGTTAACCCCTGTGGATTATCCTGTTCGATTTGATACTTTGTTTTTTATGACCCTTGTAGAAAATCGATTGGAAAGCAAAGTAGATGGCAAAGAAATTGTGGATTCATCTTGGTGGAAACCCAGTCAAATGCTTCAAGCGTATGAAAATCATGTGCTTGATCTAGGCGCGCCTACCATTAGATTGCTCCATGATTTGGCACAATATGAAAATCAGTTGATTGATACAGAGGGTGGTAAGATGGAACAAATCCAAAAGATCATCCATCAAAGAAAGATCAAGAATCTTCAACCTAATCATATTGTTTGCCCTAAAGCATTTCGGGATAAACAAAATACCATTCTTCTCTTTCCCAATGATCAAGCATTTGATCAAGAACATGATTTACAGTCTTTGCTTTTGGCTCAAACCCAAGTCAAAGATCGATTGGTGCTGGAGAATCAGCGATTAAAACGATATATTGATTAAATTTTCATCATCATCTTAATAATAAATATTCACCCTAAATAAACCATTGCTAAAAGTCAATGCAGCAAAATCATCCAACCCATCTTGATTCATATCGCCCACACCTGTAATCGCAAGTTTCTTTTGAGTGGGTTCAGAAATCCTAAGAGATTCTTTTCTAAATACATTGTTATTGATGACTTTCCCAAATATACCTAAACCATTATTATAAAATACCCATGCATCATTGGAATTCACATCATTATGTGTAGCAATAAAATCGATTTCCCCATCCTGATTGATATCGCCAGCGAAATCAAACAAAACACCAAATTGATCTTCGCTTCTCGCCATACAATCGATTTTACTTTGATCTGATTTCAGCAAAGCAATCATCTTATTACTTCGATTACCCACGATAAAATCGCTCAACCCATCCCCATCAAAATCTCTACCCCCAAGATAATAACTCCCAAAGTTTGCAACCCCTCTCTCTGTACAAGGATTAACCACTTGTTGGTATCTACTATTAGATGCTAGGTTTTCGATATTAGCTGTTAAATTTCCACCTTTGAAGATATAGCTTCTCTCAAAATTGCCCCCACCCGACAAGATCATTTCATCATCTCCATCATTGTCCAAATCACCTACCCCATGTGCAAAAGCGCCAGCATTTACTTCATTTAGGCTGAGTTTAACAGCATTAGAATTCGCTGCAGGTGTTGTGCTATTGATGGATAGATTGGGTGTGCTTCCATTCACTGCGTTGGGCCAAGTTCTTCTCCCAGCGATTAAGAGACCTGATTTAAGATCATTATATGCTGGTGGTGCATCTACGCCACCACCTACAAAAATATCTCCAATGCCATTGTCTGGTGCATTGAGTTCCAAAACATTGCCTACACCTCTTACTGTGGATCTAAGCACACCATCAAAGGCAATCACAACATCAGCTGTGGTCATGGTTGCATCTAAACAAGCTTGGTTATTGACACAGCCAAAATAAATCGCCAAAGCAGAACCACTAAAACTAGAAGTATAACCCAAAATCCCTATATCTTCTGCACCATCACCATTGATATCTCCCAAATGATCAGCAGATACGCCAAAGAAGAGATTGCTCATGGATCCGGGCACACTGAAATTCAATTTCCTTGCTTGAGCGAGTTGTTGATTACCCAAGATCAAAGAAGCCACTGATTCAGAACCACTTTGAGACCCAAAAACCAACATATCATCAAAACCATCAGCATTGAAATCTCCAGCTGCATGTAGTGCATTATCACTGATAATATCAAATGTAGAGCCATTCCAACTAGCAGCATTGATGGGGCTAAAGGTAAATTCTTGCTTACTCAATCTTAAATCCACATTCACAGCGTTTACTGCACTATAACGATTGGCATTATCTTTGGCTCGGATCGCTAGGAATACATTTTCATTGGGGGGTAAATCACTGAGGATAAATGCTTCTTGTTCACCAGGGTTTGCAGTCGCTGGTTGATTTGATAATACAGTCGCAGTTGACCATTGGGTTTCATTCAAGATATTTGTTAATGCATATCTCAATTCATAACCAGAAACAATGGTCCCAGTATTGCCATCATCTGCTGGGGCAATAAATGTAATCAAAACTTCAGTGGTTCTATTGCTTGTGATTTGGGCAACTGCATTTACTGTACCAGGGATTGCGCTATCAGCATCGATTTGTTGAGTGACACATTTATGATTTCGAGCCAAATCATCCACGCAAATCTCTAAGGTCGATAAACCAGGCAAAACATCTACATCATTAAATCTAATTTGGGTATTGCTCTGTGGATCAACAGCCAAACCATCTCTCACAATAATCCCATTGATCAATAAACTCGCTGTTCTCGCTGTTACCACTTGTGCTTCATTGAGTTGAGCCAAAACAGAGATTTGTTGACCATTTAATGTTGCATTTTCATCATTGATCACCATCGCAATACCATTATTTGCAGCAAATGGGCTGCTAAAGGTAATATTGGGTGAACTTAAATCTACAAAGAGATTGAGTAATGGTGAAGGTGTTGTTTGTTGTCCTGTTTTTACATTGAAACCTATGGAATAATTACCAGCAGGTAATACAGCATTATTGAAACTCACTGTACCATCAAGGGCATTGACTGTTGTTGTTGCAATCACATTTGCTTGGTTATCAATTAAATCAACAGTGGCTTGGCTACAAGAAGGATCCAAGAGATCTACTTTGCCTTGAAGATTGAGTTGTAAACCTTGAGGTGTACTCAAACCATCACTGCTCCCTAAAATCGCACCATCACTCAAAGATGTGATTGCGCTTGTACATCCAGAGATATCTACAAATATAGAGATGATTTGGCTTTGGGCTGGATTACCACATGCATCTGATGATTTCACTTGTATGGCATGAATACCTGGGGGTAAAGTCAATCTTGTCGTGACTGTATTCTGATTGCTCACTAAAACCCTTTGGGGTGTAGTAATCAATCTTTGATTCCCACTAAAGAATTGTAGTTCAGAACCTTGTTCTAAACCACTTACTGTGGTGCTGACATCGATTTGGAAGCCATTGCTTGAGTTTTGATCCGCATCATCAGTGGATTGTAATCTTTGGTTATTAGAGATACCAGCCAAGGTAATGGTAGGGATTTGGGTATCAACAGAAATACTTACAGGGTTAGGTAGATCCCACCTCTTGACACCACCAACCACTTGGAATCCAGCGACACTACCGACGTTTCCACAGCGATCTTGGGCAAGTACTTGGAGTTGATGTGCACCTTCAGTGATGGTTTGAGGATTAAAACTCAATTCGCTTTGCATCGTGCTTGTTCTTTGCACAATGACATTATCTAATTTCAAAGTAAGTTCAATACTATCTGCATTTTGAGCCCCAGTCACCAATGAAATCAATGCTTGATAACCATTTTGAGCAGGTCTTGCATCTGAAGACAAAGGCAAACATTGGTTAGGCATTGGTGAAATCAATACGGGCACTGGTGGTGTGGTATCTACACTGACATTTTTAAGGAAGATATTGGGTTGATCGATCGATGGCAAAGGATTACCATTGCGATCTGATGCTTGGATATAGAGTTGATAATCACCAGGGGCTAAGGTCACTGCTGGGAATTGACCAGCATTATTTCTGACCAAAGTGGATGTCAATATCTGATTTGATGGTAAAGCTCTTAAGAATGCTGTTTGGTTGTCTTCTAAGCCACTGCTTTCAAATCGAATATTCATTGTGGCACTATCGCTAATAGAATTGCGATTTGATCTCTCTTGTTGATGAATACAACTATTGTTATCTACATCTTCTACAATAGAGATATTGCTAATACTAGGCGCAGTACAATCGACACTCACTGTTTTGATATCAGAAGAAATGACATTGTTGTTTTGGGTACTCACTAGCGTTAATTCATGCACACCATCGCTCAAAGAGATGGTACAATTGATCGATCTTGCTTCTGCATCTCTAATTTGACAATTTCCCCTAGAAATATCCACACCATTCCCACACAAAGGATCAATCACACCCAATTCATTGGTTGCACATACAGCTAATCTCAATCCCACTAAACTAGAATAACCAGTAGAACCCCCAGTAAGTTGTATTTGACACCCAGCTTCATTGGCAGATAGATCTTCAGATGCCACAATTCTCGCTTGATTTCTAGGTTCACTAATCAGTAAAGTTGTGCCTTCGTTCGCATCAACGATTTGTTTACCAACACCGATATTACCACATTGATCTTGGGCTGATACGATTAATTCTTGACTGCCTTGTACAAAAGTCATCAAACCAGCAGAAAGCTCTTCACAATTGCTTTCTCCCATGAGATCAAAACTCAAATCACCATCGGGTTGACTAGGATTTGTATTGAATGACACTTGCCCTACAGCATTACAAATCGTTGCAGAAGCTTCAACTTGTATCCCAGCAAGAGTGCCATCACTATCATTCAATCGATTCAATGTAGCCCCTAGTATTGGTCTAGTAATGGTGATTTCAGGGGATGATAGGTCTATATTGATATTTTGTATGCTTTGAATATTTTGACCATTCACATCTTGCGCATTGGCAATCAATTGACATTGACCTTCTAATCCTAAGGTAATGGGATTAAATTCTATTTTTTGAGCTTGATTACCAATCTCAATGATATGCCCTTGAGCGATGATTGTCATTTGATCACCACATTGTAGGCTTAAAGTAGGTAATACCAAAGGAGATAGATTTTGGGCATCTGCTGTCATTCTGATTTGTATGCCATCTACTGATGATTCATCTACTGTATTGAGTCCCAAACACTCGCCTTCAAACCCAGATAACTGCAGTTGTGTTCTACGATTGCTTTGCGTAATTCTAATGCTTAAACCATTGAGATCAGCAGTTACAGGATATAATTCTAATATTCGATCTTGTTGTACTTGATCCAATGTAATGGTCAGTTGGGCATTGCCTTGATCATCGCTGGTCGCATCAAATCTTTGTTCTTGTCCATTGCTTAAATCCTTTACTACCACTTGAATCATGGATTGTATAGGTGCCCCTTCCACTGCCACTAGCGTTTGAATTCCATCTGTATTTGTGTCTGTATCGGTGTCTGGGGTAATTAAGCTTTGGTTGACAGGTTGATTGATTCTAAATGGGTTACTACAACCTTCAGTGACAAGTTCATATACTTGATTTTGTAAGGTAAGTCCGCAATCTAATACAGATAGAATCACTTGGTTTCTACCGGGGAGTAGATTGACTGTATTCACTCTTAATACGCCATTTTCATTGACTTCACCACAAACAGGTCTGTCATTGTTGAGGGTATAACAAATCTTCTTGGTCACCAAATCATTGAGTTGTATTTCCAGTGGTGTTTGTACACAATCTTGAAGATTTTGGTTGCTATCTTGGCTTAAACCTAAAACTTGATTGCGATCAGGTGTGATCAGATCGAATTGAGCGAGATTTCTATCGATTTTAATAGCGACAGGGTCTCTTGGTAACACACTCATAATAATGCCATCGCTTACCCCTCTGACCTTGAGCAGATAATTACCGTCTTCTAGGGCTAAACTGCTCAAATCCACTTCTTTGGCAAAACGCCCTTCACCATTGATCGATTCACCCACAAGATCTAATCTTCCAGTGCTAATCGCTTCACCACTTAATCCTAAAATTTCATATTCAATGACTGTTTGATTGGCATTGATTCTTTGGGCAAGACCGCCAATGAGTAGATTTTGATTAAAGCATTGTTGGCTGGTTTGATTGATCACTGGATCTACTACTGTAAACAAAGGTTCAGAAGTGATAATTTGGAATGTAGATACAGGGAAATTGGCTTCATTGATCCCAGTATTGGCTTGAACTTTACAATAATAAAATCCGGGTTGATCAAATGTCACCACAAAATTGGGGTTCTGATTCAGTTCTGATCTGAGTTTGGAGTATAAACTCACCACTTGGAAGGGCCCAATGGCAGCTGTGGCACAAGCGACTTCTACTGCATAATCTACATCACTGGGTCTAGGGTCTATACTGCT
>JACCDO010701334.1_pt1 | contig 17644 bp, 16 predicted proteins | sample 7446101 | NCBI WGS metagenome assembly JACCDO01 (sample SAMN15323440, study PRJNA562643) | freshwater metagenome | isolation source: river surface water | place: USA:Blue River Watershed | collected 2017-08-16 | reverse complement strand
CAGCGATGAGCGCTGCAACGCGAGGGTCCGCCAAATCGGTCATGGGCCTTTGCATGGCATGCATGACTTCGTCAGGAACATGGGTTGGGCCGGGAGAGTGAACAAACCGGATGCCAGGTAAACGGGGGGTGATGGAAGAATTCATCTGGAATACTTTATCAGAGCCATGCTGAAAAAATACTAAACTCAAGTGACTTACAAAGTGCTGGGAGCCTAATGTGTTAATTCATGACTTCAATTTCCTCGAGAGCGCTTTCAATGATTGATTCTCGAAAAGCATGGGTCATCGTTTGGGCGACGTTTGTATGTTTAGCCTTGATTTTTGGCGTTTCTTACTCTTTTGCAGCATTCTTTGAAAACTTTGCACAAGAATTTTCAGCTCAACGCGCGGATGTCTCTTGGATCTTTGGTCTATGTGGCTTGGTTTATTTTGTCTTGGGGGCCTTAGGGGGTATCTTGTCTGATCGATGGGGTCCCAAAATGGTTTGCATGACCGGTATGGCGCTCATTTCAGCAGGTCTTTTTTGGACCAGTTTTGCGCAATCTCTTTCAAGCATCTACATCAGCTATGGCGTTTTGGTGGGTTTGGGGATTGCTTTTGTTTACACACCTTCCATAGCGTCTGTGCAGCCCTGGTTCACAAAACATCGTGGGTTGGCTTCGGGTGTTGCCAGCTCTGGTGTGGGGGCTGGAACACTTTTGGTGCCCTTGGCGGTCAGTTACTTGCTAATGACAGTGACTTGGCGTGAGGCACTTCAAATCATGGCGTTGGGCGTTTTGATTTTAGGTTTGTCTGCTGCTTTCTTTTTAAAGCGCGCGCCTTCTGTCAATTCTGGTTCGTCGGGTCAATTGAGTGGATTGACTTTGAGGGAGGCGCTTGGCACCTCAAGCTTCAAGTGGCTTTACATGGGGGCATTGTTAGGGTCTCCTGTCATGTTCATACCATTTGCGCATATCTCGGCGGCTGCCAGAGACGCTGGCATTTCAGATTCCCAAGCTGTGGCACTGGTCGGCTTGATTGGCATTGGCAGTTTGGTGGGCCGTTTTGCAATTGGATGGCTGGCCGACAGATTGGGTCGTGTTAAAACTTTGATGTTGATGCAATGTGCAATGGGCTTGACCTATCTCATCTGGGCCATGGCCAGCAATCAACTTGCATTTTCGATTTTTGCCGTGGTGTTTGGTTTAAGTTACGGCAGCATCGTTTCTTTGTTGCCCGCCATTTGCATGGACCTGTTTGGTGGGCGGGCAGTTTCTGCCATTATTGGAACGCTATACACCGGTGCCGCGCTGGGCAATTTGTTAGGTCCCGTTTGGGCTGGCCGCGTCTTTGATGTTGACCATTCGTATCACTTTGTGATTTGGATGACCTTGGGTATTTCGGCGCTTGCCACCTTTTGCTGCAGTCGAATTGGTCGAGAAACTCGAACGCATTTTTAAACTTTGAATGAACCAAGCTCACTCGGCAGCCCTTCATGGAATTTGATGCTTATTTGATCCTGGCCAGCGTGGGGGCACTGCTGATTGGCATGTCCAAAGGCGGTCTTCCCATGGTTGGCATGATGTCTGTGCCTCTATTGTCGATGGTGATGTCGCCTGTCAAGGCGGCTGTCTTGTTGTTGCCACTTTTTGTCATTTCAGACTTCGTCGGTGTTTGGCTTTACAGACGTCAATTCAGCGCGATCAATTTGAAAATCTTAATTCCTGCCAGCTTGATCGGTGTTTACATTGGGTGGCTTACCGCATCTTTGATATCTGATCAAACCATCAAATTCATCATCGGTTTGATGGGCCTCAGCTTTTGTATTCAGACCTGGCTACGCCGAAATCAATCGGAGGTACCGCAGCTTGCTGGTAAGTTGAAAGGGTATTTTTGGGGAAGTTTGGCCGGCTTCACCAGTTTTATCTCGCATGCTGGTGGGCCACCATTTCAGATTTATGTACTGCCACAAAAGTTGCCGAAAGCGGAGTTTGCTGGAACTGCCACGATCTTGTTTGCCATCATTAACTTGTCCAAAATTGTTCCGTATCAAAACCTCAGTCCCTACAGCCAAGATGATCTCCTGAAGGCTGCTGCTTTGGTACCTATGGCATTGATTGGGACTTTCTTGGGGGCCTACCTCACACGCAGGATCAATGAGGTTTGGTTTTACAAACTCGTACAAGCGGGCTTATTCATGGTTTCTTGTAAATTGATTTGGGATTCCTTCAGGGCTTGATCCAATCCTCCAAAATTCGTCGAATAACATATTGTCAGCCAACTTATCGTTGAGTAACATATAGGTATTCAACTAGAGAAGAGCATGAATAAGATTATTTTAAGGGCCATTACAGCCTACACAAGAACGGACTTAAAAGACAGTGCAGACACTTTGGCCATCAAAGGTCGAGAAGTCGTGCATGACGGGAAAAAATATGTGGTTTTAGAAAATGAGAAAAATGAAATTCACTTCGCTACGTATCGCTGCATGAACAGAGGTGAATTAAAAAGGCTCAAGCGTTGGCCGGCAGAAATTTTGGCGAAAGCTGAAATCAAGCAACTTAAAACTGAAAAGCCTGCCATCTTGGAACTTGCACCCATCAAACCTGCTCATAAAGCGGTCAAAGTCAGCAAAGTAAAAGTCGATAAAAACAAGCAGCAAACGGATCTGTTTGAGTAGATGCAATCTGAACAGTCCAAGAAAAAGCCGCTCGAAAGCGGCTTTTTTGTGACAGCAAATGCACCCCAGAGGTGCATGTCAACAAGGACTTAAGCTTGAGCGGATTGAATCAATGCATTGAAAGTCTGGCTTGGACACATGACTTTTTGCAGCAATTCATTGGAGGGCATGTAATAACCGCCGATATCGGCAGGCTTGCCCTGAACTGCTTTGAGTTCATCGACGATTTTCTTCTCGTTCTCTGTCAAGGCTTTGGCCAAGGGCGCAAACTTGGCTTGCAATTCCTTGTCCTCAGTTTGTGCGGCCAATTCTTGTGCCCAATACATGGCCAAATAGAACTGACTTCCCCGATTGTCGAGTTCACCAGTTTTGGGTGATGGGTTTTTATTGTTGTCTAGCAGTAAGCCTGTGGCGGCATCCAAGGTTTTTGCCAAAATTTTGGCTTTTGGATTGTTGGATTTGATGCCAAGATCTTCCAAAGAAACGGCCAAAGCTAAAAACTCACCCAGTGAATCCCAGCGCAAATGGTTTTCTTCAACCAATTGCTTGACATGCTTGGGTGCAGATCCGCCAGCGCCTGTTTCGTACATGCCACCACCCGCCATCAAAGGCACGATAGAGAGCATTTTGGCGCTGGTGCCCAATTCCATGATGGGGAACAGGTCGGTCAGGTAGTCACGCAAGATGTTGCCTGTGGCACTGATGGTGTCCAGACCACGAACAACGCGCTCGAGCGTGTAGCGCATGGCACGCACTTGACTCATGATTTGAATGTCCAAACCATTGGTTTCGTGTTCGTGGAGGTACATCTTCACTTTGCGGATCAATTGTGCTTCATGGGGGCGATATGCATCCAACCAGAACACAACGGGCATGCCTGAGTTGCGAGCACGATTCACAGCCAACTTGACCCAATCGCGAATGGCGGCGTCTTTGACTTCGCACATGCGCCAGATATCGCCTGCTTCAACATTTTGACTGAGCAGTACTTCGCCTGTGTCCAGGTCAGTGATGTTCGCGATGCCGTCTTCTGAAATTTCAAAAGTCTTATCATGTGAGCCGTATTCTTCAGCTTGTTGGGCCATCAATCCCACGTTAGGCACAGTACCCATGGTTTTGGGATCGAACGCGCCATGCCACTTGCAGAAGTTGATCATCTCTTGGTAGATACGAGCGAAAGTGGACTCTGGCATGACGGCCTTGACGTCTTGCAAGCGACCCGCCGCATCCCACATTTTTCCGCCATTGCGAATCATGGCTGGCATAGAAGCATCCACGATCACATCGTTGGGTGAGTGGAAGTTGGTAATGCCGTTGGCCGAATCGACCATGGCCAAACCAGGGCGGTGTTCATGGCAGGCGTGCAAATCACGCATGATTTCTTCGCGCTTGGATTCTGGCAATGTGGCAATTTTGTTGTACAAATCGACCATGCCGTTGTTGACGTTCACGCCGAGGCTGTCAAAAAGTTCTTTGTGTTTTTTGAAGGCATCTTTGTAGAAAATTTTGACACAGTGACCAAACACGATGGGGTGTGACACCTTCATCATGGTGGCTTTGACGTGCAATGAGAACATCACGCCTGTTTGGTGTGCATCTTCAATTTCTCTTTCGTAGAAAGCTTCCAAAGCTTTCTTGCTCATGAACATGCTGTCAATGACTTCACGGTCGACCAAGGAAACCTTTGGCTTGAGGACAATGGTTTTGCCGCTCTTGGTAATGAGTTCCATCTTCACGTCACGTGCACGTTCAATGGTCATTGATTTTTCACCATGGTAAAAATCGCCATGGTGCATGTGAGACACATGCGAGCGTGAAGCTTGGCTCCATGGCGCCATGCTGTGCGGATTTTTGCGGGCGAACTCTTTGACGGCACGTGGTGCGCGGCGGTCTGAGTTGCCTTCACGCAAAACGGGGTTCACGGCAGAGCCTGTGCACTTGGAGTAGCGTGCTTTGATTGCTTTTTCTTGATCGGTCTTGGGGTTGTCGGGATAGTCGGGCAGGGCATAGCCTTTTGCCTGCAACTCTTTGATGGCGTTGTTCAATTGGCCAACTGAGGCGCTGATATTTGGCAATTTGATGATGTTGGCTTCTGGCTTGAGAGTTAACTTGCCCAAAGCGGCCAGGTTGTTGGGGATCCGTTGTGCCTCTGGCAACATGTCGGAAAATTCGCCCAAAATTCGCGCAGCCAGTGAAATGTCGCTGGCTTCGACGTCAATGCCAGCGGGTGCTGCAAAAGTGCGAATGACTGGCAAAAATGCCGCTGTCGCCAACAAAGGGGCTTCATCGGTCAGTGTGTAAATGATTTTGGATTTTTCGTTAGCCATTTGCTTCCTCGATATTGTTGTGCAACCGTAAATCTTGCAACCTAGTATTAGATCTTAAAAGTTCCCCCTGACACAGCGCTGATAGGGGTGAAGAGAAATATTTTGATATCTAATTTTATATTGTGAAATATTTTTTGGCTTCAATGAGTGTCCCATTAAAGTCCAAGTTCCTGCGTGAGTCGGTAGTCGATCCATTTCCTTCTATTGCGTTGAACATTTAAATTTGCGATCTAAATACCTTGGGAGAGACACCAGCATCTCTTGTAAAAACACGTGAAAAATAGGCTGGGTCTGAAAAGCCCAAGGCATACGCAATGGTTGAAATGCTCAAGTTGGTATAAGCCAGATTGCGGCGAGCTTCGCGCATCAATCGCGCCTCAATCATGCGCAATGCACTGATGCCATTGGCTGATCGGGTGAGTCGGCTCAAATGGGTAGGGGATATTGACAATGCTTTGGCGTATTGATTGACTGTCCAGTGGGCGGTGTAGTTTTGCTCAATCAAGGCCTTGAAGCGTTGCACCAAGGCTGATTCATTCAGTTTGGCGTCACTCGTTTCTTCTTGAAGTTGCCTAGCAATCCACCCTAACAAAATCCCACTGAGTCCCCGCAAGACCAAAGCTCTGGCTTTTTCTTGCGCTGAAAATTCAAGCCAAATTTGATGCAAAGTTTGGGTGATCAAGGGGTCTGCGCGCAGCACGCATGCTTGGTTGAGTTCTGATCGCAGGGTGCCGACACCGACCAGCAGTTGGTCCATCAATTCGTCAGCCAAGGTCGTCACCCAGCCATGCGTTCCTTGTTCAAACCGAAATGAATGAACATGCTCCGGTGGCACATTGACCAAAGACCCTTTATTCAAGGCATGTGTTTTGCCATCCAATGTGACAGAGCCGCCGCCTTTTTCCACCAACAAGACCTGATGCAGACGCGCATGTCTGTGGGGTGCCAGTTCCCAATTGTGCAAAACCGACCGGTCTGCGATGGTCTCGCAATGCAGCACATCAGGTAAATGCGTTGATTCACCAAAAAGGCTGTAGCTCTGTATGTTGGGTGCTTGTTTTTCCATGTTCGAAATGTACAAGTTTTTGCCAGTTTCAGCCATTCCTGTTTCATTTCTTAAAGCGTATCTTCCAGTTCTTTAAGGCAAATTGACGCCGGTCAAGTTCTACGGAGACGAAAAATGAAAACTCAAGTTTGCATCATTGGGGGGGGTCCTTCGGGGCTCATGCTTTCTCAATTGCTTCATCTAAAAGGCATTGAAACCGTGGTTCTCGAACGTCAAACGCGAGACTATGTGCTCAGTCGCATTCGTGCAGGTGTCTTGGAAAATGGGTTTGCCAAACTCATGAGAGAGGCGCAATGCGGTGACCGCATGGACCGCGAGGGTGAAATTCACGATGGGTTTTATTTGGCGCATGGCAACAAACTCAATCGTGTTGATTTGCACAAATACAGTGGCGGAAATTCGGTCATGGTGTACGGCCAAACTGAGCTAACACGCGATTTGTACGAAGCTCGCGATCGCATGAATGGCATCGTCATCCACAGTGCGGAAGATGTTCAACCACACGACCTGAAGTCTGACAAGCCCTACGTGACCTACAGCGTGAGTGGTGTCGAACAGCGAATTGATTGTGATTTCATCATTGGTGCGGATGGCTTTCATGGTGTGAGTCGCAAGTCCATACCGGGTGATGTTCTGAAGGAGTATGAAAAGGTATACCCCTTCGGCTGGCTTGGCGTTTTGTCTCGAACCAAACCTGTTTCTCCAGAATTGATTTACGCCAAACACCCTCGCGGTTTTGCCTTGTGTTCATTGCGTTCGCAGGTATTAAGTCGCTACTACATTCAGGTGCCATTGACTGACTCGGTTGAGAACTGGTCGGATGAGGCTTTCTGGGAAGAGTTGAAACGTCGTTTGCCCAGCGAAGTTTCTGAGCAATTGATCACTGGACCCACCATTGAGAAATCAATTGCACCGCTTCGCTCTTATGTGGCGGAGCCGATGCGTTATGGCAATTTGTTTTTGGCAGGTGATGCCGCGCACATCGTCCCGCCCACAGGTGCGCGTGGCTTGAATACAGCTGGCTCAGACATTTATTATTTGTACCATGGCTTTGTCAATCACTACCTCAAAGGCGACAGTTCTGGTTTGGACAATTACTCTGAAAAAGCCTTGGGACGCGTTTGGAAAGCACAAAGATTTTCTTGGTGGTTAACCACTTTGCTGCATACCTTTCCCGATTCCAGCGAATACGACCAAAGGTTGCAAGAAATTGAAATGGCCTATTTGTTCTCTTCAGATGCGGCGCAAAGTTCGCTGGCTGAGAACTATGTTGGCTTGCCGTTTTAAGCTATCCAATGGCTTGTTCCTCGCCAAGGGTTGCTTGATCTCCAAAGAGTTTTCGCATCAATTGGCGTAACCATTGATGCCCCGGATCGCGGTGCAAATGGCCATGCCAACATTGGTGAATCGCGCTGTCTTCAACCTTAATGGGCAGGTCGCGCATCACCAAATCAAAGGGTTTCACAATGCGATGGGCAAAGCGTTCTGGCACTACCGCAATCAAGTTGGCATTTTGTAAAACTTCACCCAAAGCCACATAGTGTGGGACGGTCAGTCGCACTTTGCGTTTGTGTTTTTGCTGATCCATGGCCAAATCGACGCGGCCATGTCCCGTACCAGTGGCCAAAACACGAACATGCTCAGCCGCAAAAAATGCCTGCGAACTGATGCTGTGGGATTGCGCCAAGGGGTGTTTTTTTCGCATCAAACAAATGTATTTTTGTTTGAACAAAGCTTGTTGAAAGAAGCCAGCTTGTAGTTGGGGCAACAGGCCCATGGCCAAATCTATCTTGCCACTTGACATGTCGTCTTTGAGGGAAGTCTGGGCAACGCTGACCACTTGCAAAGTGACCGCAGGCGCTGCTTTTGTCAAGGCGTTGACCAGAACAGGTAAGAAATACATTTCTCCCACATCATTGAGTGCAATTGTGAAATTTCGGTGGCTGGCAGAGGGATCAAAGTCAGCCCTGATGTTCAAAGCTTGTTGCAGTGCATCGAGTGCCATGGCGACTGGTTCAGCCAATTGGAGCGCGTAGGGCGTGGGCGTCATACCGCCTTGCGTGCGAATAAATAAATCGTCGTCCAGGCTGGCTCTCAGTCTGCCTAAGGCACTGCTGACAGCGGGTTGGCTCATGTTCAAAAATTCTGCAACCGCTGAAACTCTTTTTAAAAGCAGAAGATGATGGAACACCAACAACAAATTGAGGTCCAGTTTGGCCAGTTCCATGGGCTTACCTATTATTTGAAAATCAAATAATTATTATATTCAAATTAAGATTTACTTATTTTATTTGACTGGCATGATCCGAGTTAAAAATCTTGTGGAGACAAGCGCACATGTCAGAGCATCCAATTCATTGGGAAACAGAGGGAACCAGTCGAATTCCTTTTGCGGTCTACACCCAAGAAAGTATTCATAAAAAAGAGCTTGAGCGTTTTTTTTACAAAGCGCATTGGAGCTATGTTGGCTTGGTCGCAGAAATTCCAAACATCGGTGATTTCAAACGCACGGTTGTCGGTGAGCGTTCTGTTGTCATGACACGCGCACAAGATGGTCAAATTCATGTGGTCGAAAATGTGTGCGCACATCGCGGCATGGCATTTTGCCGTGAGCGACATGGCAATAAAAAGGAATTGGTGTGCCCTTATCACCAATGGAGTTATGCCTTGGATGGGAAGTTACAAGGCGTTCCATTCAGGCGCGGTGTGCGTCAAGACGGTAAGGTGAATGGCGGAATGCCTGCTGACTTTGATCCCAAAGATCATGGGCTCAATGCATTGAAAGTAGCCGTTCGGGGTGGCGTTGTCTTTGCGTCTTTTGACCATGATGTGGAATCCCTTGAAGACTATATGGGTCCGACCATCCTGAGGTACTTTGATCGACTTTTCAATGGGCGACAGCTGAAAATATTGGGTTACAACCGTCAGCGGATTCCAGGCAATTGGAAATTGATGCAAGAGAACATCAAAGACCCCTATCACCCAGGATTGCTGCACACTTGGTTTGTGACCTTCGGACTTTGGCGCGCAGACAATCGCAGTGAACTGCGCATGGATGATCATCATCGTCATGCCGCCATGATCTCGACACGTGGCAGTGCAGGTGAGGCAAAGGGCGCCTCGTCTGATGTGACGCAAGTCAGCAGTTTCAAGGCCAGCATGCAGTTGCATGATCCAAGCTTTTTGGACATCGTGCCTGAAGCGTGGTGGGGCGGGCCCACTGCTGTCATGATGACTTTGTTTCCTAGCGTTATTTTTCAGCAACAAGTGAACAGCGTGTCGACCCGCCATATTCAACCCGATGGTCATGGCGCCTTCGACTTTGTCTGGACACATTTTGGGTTTGAAGACGACACCCCCGAGATGACAGAACGCAGACTGCGTCAAGCCAATTTGTTTGGCCCCGCAGGTTTTGTCTCTGCAGATGATGGTGAAGTCATTGAGTTTTCACAGCAGGCCTTTGAAACCAAACCCAATCACCGCACCTTGGCTGAATTGGGCGGGCGTGATGTGGGAGAGACGGACCACATGGTGACAGAGACCCTGATTCGAGGCATGTATCAGTACTGGCGCAAAGTGATGGAGGCTTGATCATGGTGGACATGCAAAATTGGTTTGAAATCCAACAACTTTATGCCAACTACAGCAGCGCAGTCGACAGCGGTCAATGGGATCTGTGGCCAGAGTTTTTTACTGAGCAATGCGTTTACAAAATTCAACCCCGAGAAAATCATGAAAGAGGTTTTCCTCTGTCTACGTTGTCTTTGACCAGCAAAGGCATGCTGAAAGATCGGGTTTATGGCATCTCTGAAACTTTGTACCACGACCCTTACTACCAACGTCATGTGGTGGGCACACCAATCGTTCGCAAAGTAGAAGAGGGACGTATTTACAGCGAAGCCAACTATGCTGTGTTTAGAACCAAACTCGACGAAGAAAGCACAGTTTTCAATGTCGGTCGCTATTTGGATATCATTGTTCAAACCCCCGAGGGTTTCAAATTTGCTGAGCGTTTGTGCATCTACGACAGCGAGATGATTCCCAATTCCATCATCTATCCCATCTAATCATGAGCCAATGGATTGACGTTGCCGCAGAGGCAGATTTGTTTGAAGGTGCAGGGATTGCGGTCACGCCACAAGACCAAGACATTGCCATTTTTAAAGTAGACGATGGTGTCTTTGCCATCAACAACGTATGCAGCCATGGCAACGCCAAATTGTGCGAGGGTTTTGTGGAAGGTAACTATGTCGAGTGCCCATTTCACCAAGCTTTATTTGACGTGCGTGATGGCGCAGTGGGCTGTGGCCCCGCGACTGAACCCGTTAAATCTTGGCCAGTGAAAATTGAGTCAGGCCGAGTATTTATCGATTTGACTGTCTAAATTCAGTCAAGACCAATTGGGTTTTCGTTTTTCGATGAAGGCTTGAACGCCTTCAAGTGCACTGTTGTCCATCATGTTGCAAGCCATGGTTTGCGTTGCATACGCGTAGGCTTTCTCAATGCCTGTTTCAAGTTGCATATAAAACAGCTCTTTGCCCATGGCCAGTGCAACTGGGGGTTTGGCCAATATTTTTTGGATCAATGAATCCAGTACCTCGTCTAGTTTGTCTGAGTCGGCAATTTTGTTGATCAATCCCTGATTCAAAGCCTCTTGAGGTGATAAAAAATCGCCTGTGACTAACATTTCAAAGGCGGCCTTGCGAGACAAATTGCGTGACAAGGCCACACTGGGTGTAGAACAGAAAAGACCCAGATTGACGCCGCTCACCGCAAACTTAGCGTCGGCTGAAGCGACTGCCAAATCACATTGCGCTACAAGTTGGCAACCTGCTGCGGTGGCAATGCCTTGCACCTTAGCAATCACGGGCACTTGGAGTTTTTGAATGCTGAGCATCATGTGACCGCATTGTGCGAATAGCTTTTGGTAGTAGTCCAAAGATGGCTCTGCGCGCATTTCCCTTAAATCGTGACCTGCGCAAAATGCTTTGCCTGAAGCCGCGATGACCAATACACGAAGTTTTTGACTTTTTGCCAAATCATCCAGCTCTGTTTGAAGTGCACTCAACATGCCTTCACTGAGTGCGTTGAAGGAGGCAGGGCGATTTAGCGTGAGTGTGGTAACGCCACGTTCGTCGTCAGAACGAATGACAAATGGTGAATCAGGTGCTGTCATAAGATGTTGTGAGTGATTGGATTCAAGTGCCCTTGGCACGTTCTCTTAACTGAAATTTTTGAATTTTTCCGGTGGATGTTTTTGGAATTTCTTCAAACCGAATGTCTTTGGGGACCTTGTAGCCTGCAAGCAATGACTTGCAGTGCAAAATCAAATCCTCTTGAGTGACCACTGCACCCACCTTCAACTCAATGAACGCAACAGGCGACTCGCCCCATTTGACATCAGGTTTGGCCACCACAGCGCATGCCAAAACAGATGGGTGTCTGTACAAAGCATCTTCGACTTCCAGTGAACTGATGTTTTCACCGCCTGAAATGATGATGTCTTTGCTGCGATCCTTGATCTTGACATAACGGTCGGACTCCATGACGGCCAAGTCGCCAGTGTGAAACCACCCGTCAGCAAAGGCTTCTTGCGTGGCTTTTGGGTTCTTCAAATAACCCTTCATGACAATGTTGCCCTTGAACATGATCTCACCCATGGTACTGCCATCGGCAGGGCACTCTTCCAAAGTCTCAGGATTGAGAACTGTCATACCTTCTTGCAAGACATATCGGACACCTTGCCTGCCATTTAATCGAGTCTGTTCAGACAGACTTTCGTGCGTCCAAGATTCACGCTTTACAGCCACACTGGCGGGACCATAAACTTCGGTCAGTCCATAAACATGGGTGATGTCAAAGCCAATTTTGGCCATGCCCTCAATCATGGCTGCAGGCGGCGCTGCACCTGCCACCATTCCCTTGACTTGCTGTGTGATGCCAGTCCGCATTGCATCAGGTGCGTTGTAGATAAGGCTGTGAACGATCGGGGCAGCGCAGTAATGAGTAATGCCTTGCTGTCGCATGGCATCTAAGATGGGTTGGGCTTCGACCCGTCTCAAACACACGTGTGTACCTGCCAACATGGCCACAGTCCAAGGGAAACACCACCCATTGCAATGGAACATGGGCAATGTCCAGAGGTAGATTGGAAAATGCGGCATGGTCCAGGTGGCCACATTGCTGACTGAATTTAGATAAGCGCCTCGGTGGTGCGTGACAACCCCTTTGGGGTCGCCGGTGGTGCCACTGGTGTAGCTGACAGCAATGGCATCCCACTCGTCCTTGGGACCTTCTAATTTGTCGAGAGGAGGGTGCGCATCGAGCCAGGTTTCATACTCGAATGTGCCCAGTCTGTCGCCTGGACCGGTGTACTCGCTGTCGCAAACATCGATGACAACAATGTCTTTTTTGTGCTCACTTTTGAGAATCGCCAATGCTTGTTGGATGACAGGCGCATATTCTCTGTCAGTGATCAGAACCTGTGACTCACAATGGTTCAGTTGCCAAGCAATCAAGGCGGCATCCAAACGGGTGTTGAGGGTATTGAGCACGGCGTTGAGCGAAGGCACGGCGTAGTGCACCTCGACCATTTCTGGCGTGTTGGGCAACATGGCACTGACTGTATGGCCTCTGCCAATTCCCAAGGACTTTAAGGCTGCAGCCAGTCTAGCGGTTCGCTCTCTGGTTTGAGACCAGGTGTATCTTCTTTGTCCATGAATAACGGACGTCAAATCACCGAAAATTTCTGCACTGCGTTCTACAAAGCTGACAGGCGACAGTGGCGTGAAATTGGCAGAATTTTTGTCTAAACCTTGTTCAAAAATATTGCTCATGCAGAAACTTTCAGACTTGTTCGATTACTTGGATGCCACACTCAGCGCTTGATCAATGTCCCACAAAATATCATCGATATGCTCCAGGCCCACAGAAATTCTAATCATGTCGGGCCCAACACCTGCTGACAATTGTTGTTGTTCGTCCAATTGCCGATGCGTGGTGCTGGCTGGGTGGCTGATTAATGTTTTGGTATCGCCAATGTTGACCAAATGACTCATAAACCGGGCTGCTTCAATGAATTTGACGCCTTGGGCAAGGCCACCTTGAACGCCAAATGCCAAGAGTCCTGAGGCCCCACGCATTTGTTTTTGCAGAAGCTTGTGTTGAGGATGGCTAGGCAAGCCAGGATAGTTGACCCAAGCCACCCGCTTGTCGTTTTGTAAAAAGTTTGCGACGGCCAGCGCATTGCTGCAATGTCTTTCCATGCGCAAGGGGAGCGTTTCAACGCCTTGCAAAATTTGCCAGGCACTCATGGGGCTGAGCGCAGCCCCGTAAACCCGCAAACTCTCCATGCGACACCGCATGGTGAAGCCAAAGTCGCCAAATGTTTCGTAAAACTTCACGCCGTGGTAGCCCTGCGAGGGTTCGGTCATGCCTGGGAATTTGCCATTGTCCCAAGGAAACTTGCCACTTTCAACAATGACACCGCCCAAGGTGGTGCCGTGACCGGCCAAATACTTTGTGGCCGAATGGACCACAATATCTGCCCCGAATGAAATAGGTTGACACAAAAAGGGGCTAGGGACTGTATTGTCAATGATGAGGGGGAGTCCATGCGCATGGGCCACATCGGCTATTGCCGCGATGTCCAGAACGACCATGCTTGGATTTCCCAAACTCTCAGCGTAGATGGCTCTCGTGTTGGGTTTGATGGCAGCCGCAAACGCGTCAGGTTGCTGTGCATCCACAAAGGTCGTCTCAATGCCAAACTTTGCCAAGCTGACCGACAGCAAGGTGACTGAGCCACCATACAAAGCGCCTGCAGCCACCACATGGTCACCCGCTTGCAAGATGGTCATCAGCGCCATGGCTTCTGCAGCCATGCCAGAGGCAGACGCCACAGCCGCTCTGCCACCTTCTAATGCTGCCACACGTTCTTCAAGGACGGCAACCGTAGGGTTGCTGAGGCGCGAGTAAACATTGCCAAAAGTCTGCAAATTGAAAAGCGATGCAGCATGATCAGCGCTGTCAAACACAAAGCTGCTGGTTTGGTAAATAGGCAGGGCGCGAGCACCTGTTGCGGCATCTGGAATTTGACCCGCGTGAATGGCCAGTGTTTCTGGCTTGAATGTATGGTCGCTCATGTGTTTTTTAAGTGGGTCGCTTGGCTGAAATAATGCCGGTATTGACGCCAACCCAGCTCAGGCCACCAAATAGTCTGGCGTGTTCTATCTTGACACACCGGTTGGTGACAGAGTTTCGGCCCGCTTCACGAAACAATTGATCCGCTGTTTGATTTTCAACCCCCAGTTGTTGCCACAAACAGCTTGCGCCCAATTCAAGTGCTTCATGGGCAATGGGCAAAACATCTTCGGTTTTTCGAAATACATCCACAATGTCAATTTTTTCAGGAATATCTCGCAAATTTGCGTAGCATGTCTCACCCAGTATTTTTTCTGCAGGGTGTTTGCCATCGCCAGCATAGCGAGGGTTGACTGGGATAATTTTGTAGCCATGCGCTTGCATGTACTTGGCAGCAAAAAAACTAGGACGATGCCACTGGGCGGAAAGGCCGACAACGGCAATTGTTTTGGCAGTTTTGAGAATTTGCCGCAGTTGCTGAACATCGTTGTGCATAAAGAATTTTGAACGGACTCAGTGTGAATGATTCATTTTGAGTTGTATTTATAACCTCTTCAGGAAAGTTTGAATGCGTAAATCTTCCATTTTGGCCATCTTGCTTGCTGCATATGCAACAACTTTGAGAGCCGAGGAAGCTGTGCTTGCCGTTGCAGCTAATTTTTCTGCGCCTATGCAGCAAATTGCCACGCTTTTTCAGAAAGACACGGGACACACGATTAAGTTGTCTTTTGGTGCAACAGGCGCCATCTATGCGCAAATAAAAAACGGCGCCCCATTCGATGTCTTCCTGTCTGCAGATCAATCAACAGCACAAAAGCTGGGGTTAGAGGGGATGGCTGTGCCCAATTCACGATTTACTTATGCCACGGGCCAATTGGCGCTGTGGAGCAAGCAAAAAGACTTGGTGGATGGCAATGGTCAAATTCTTAAAAGCAATAGCATTCAACGCATCGCAGTGGCCAACCCCAAGTTAGCGCCCTATGGTGCGGCCGCTTTAGAAACAATCACTAGGTTGGGGCTCTTGAACGAACTGCAGCCTAAATTGGTTCAAGGGGATAACATTTCTCAAACGTATCAATTTGTTTTTACGCAAAACGCACCCATTGGTTTTGTCGCCTTGTCCCAGATTTATGCCGATGACGCCATCACCTCGGGATCGGCTTGGATTGTCCCTTCGCATCTTTACAAGCCTATTGCGCAAGATGCCATTTTGTTGCGAAAGGGATCGGACAACGCTGCAGCCAAAGCCCTCATGTTGTATTTAAAGGGCGACAAAGCGCGTCAGATCATCAAGTCTTATGGCTATTTGGTTCCATAGAGCGTGTTTTTGGTCATGAATTGACTGCAATAATCCTTTAAACGATTCACCCATCCGTTGAACTTCAATCCCTAGTCAGAAAGTCATTGAATGAAATCCTTACCTTTGGTCTTGGTCCCAGGACTCATGTGCAATCAAACGGTCTGGGAACCCCTACAACCCTATTTTGAAAAGACACAGATGTGTCAAATGGTGGACCATCGCAGTGCAAATTCTCTGACACAAATGGCGCAGCAAGTCTTGGACACATCACCCCAACTGTTTGTCATGGCGGGCCATTCAATGGGGGGAAGAGTGGCTCTGGAAGTGATGCGAACGGCGCCTGAAAGAGTGGCAGGCATTGCATTGTTAGACACGGGGTATCAAGCCAAAGCAGACGGACCATCGGGCGAACTGGAAGTCAATAAACGACTGGCCTTGCTGGAAATTGCCCAATCTAAAGGTGTTCGTGCCATGGCCGCAGAGTGGGTGAAAGGCATGGTTCATCCCAGTCGCTTGGCCGATAGCGACTTCATAGAAAAAATACTAAAAATGTTTGAGACAAAAGATTCAGATATTTTTGCGAGACAACTCTTGGCTTTGATTTTTCGAAAAGATGCCACCGAAGTTTTGAAAGCCATTCAAGTTCCCACATTGATATTGTGTGGTGAGCAAGATGCTTGGTCTCCACCTTCACAGCATGAAGAAATGCTGCAATATGTGCCGCATGCCGCTTATTCTTTGATTACCGATGCTGGACACATGTCAACCATGGAAAAACCGCTAGAAGTTGCAACAGCAATGAATCTTTGGTTGGAACAATGCTTGACTTCTTCACAGCGCCAGAATGGCTGAGCCGTTGACTCAAAATCACCGCATCATTCTTTGTACTTTGAATGCAAAGTACAGCCATGCGTCGCTGGGTTTGCGATATTTGATGGCCAATATGAAACGCCATGCTTCCGCCGATCTAGCGGCGCAAACTTTGCTTGTTGAATACACACTGGCCAAGAAAACAGAGCAGATGGTCCAAGACCTGCTGCAAAAACTAGGCCCTGCTCAAGCAGACCAAGCACAAATAGTTGGCTTTGGCGTGTACATCTGGAATGTGCTGCAAACCACCGAATTGGTGAGACAACTGAAAATAAGCAGGCCCTCACTCAAGATCGTTCTGGGGGGGCCAGAAGTGAGTCACGAAATTGAACAACAGGAGATTGTTCAATTGGCCGATCACGTCATTACAGGTTGGGGGGACGTCAGCTTTCCTAAACTTTGTAACGCATTGGTCCATGGTCCTAAACCACTCATGAAAGTGATCGTGGGTGAACAGCCGCCAATGGACCAAATTGAATTGCCTTACCAGAATTTTTCCGAAGAAGATTTAGCGCATCGTGTTTTGTATGTGGAGGCTTCGCGTGGATGCCCCTTCAAGTGCGAGTTTTGTTTAAGTTCTTTGGATAAAACGGCATGGGCATTTGATCTGCATCCCTTTTTAGATGAACTGGACATTTTGTACAAACGGGGTGCTCGAAACTTTAAATTTGTTGATCGAACATTCAATTTAAAAATTGAAACATCTGTCCAAATTCTTCAGTTTTTCCTGGACCGAATTGATTCAGATGGATCCGAAAATTTACTGGTTCACTTTGAAGTCATTCCTGACCATCTACCTGATCGATTGAAGACCATCATTTCGCAATTTCCGCCTGGTGTTTTACAGTTTGAGGTCGGTATTCAGAGTTTCAATGAAGAAGTTCAAAAGCTCATTTCTAGGCGTCAAGACAATGCGCAAACTGAGGCCAATTTGCGTTGGTTGATTCAACAATCCAATGTGCATTTGCACACCGACTTAATATTTGGATTACCTGGTGAAACCATTGAAAGTTTTGCAGACGGATTTGACAGACTTTGGGCCATCGGACCACAAGAAATTCAACTGGGTATTTTGAAGAGACTGCGCGGGACGCCCATCGATCGACATACACATGCTTTTGGTATGACATACGACAATCAGCCACCTTATGTGGTTCAAAAAACCAAAGATTTGAACGAACACATCGTTCAGCGGTTTTCAAGAATGGCCAAGTATTGGGACTTGGTCGTCAATTCTGGTCGGTTCAAGAAAACCGTTCTTCTGCTGATGAAACCTGTT
>JACCDO011179966.1_pt1 | contig 17652 bp, 19 predicted proteins | sample 7446101 | NCBI WGS metagenome assembly JACCDO01 (sample SAMN15323440, study PRJNA562643) | freshwater metagenome | isolation source: river surface water | place: USA:Blue River Watershed | collected 2017-08-16 | reverse complement strand
TATTTTATATTTTATAAAATATATTTATAATAAATTTATTATATAAAAATTATAAAAAAATCGATTTTAATAATGGTATTATAAAAAATGGATAAAAAAATTAAATCAAATACATTAATATATTTAGTATTATTTATTGTTATTATATTATTAATTATATTTATTGGAAAATATTTTTCTCCTAAAATAAAAGAAAATTTTAATAATTGGATGAATGATAATAATTTTGCACCATATAATAATCCTAATGCAGAAAGAGGTAAAATTCAAGATTATATTTATTTAGATTCTCGTTTAAATAAATTTGAAAAACCTAATATGTGTAATAATGGATATATAAATATGGGATGGCCTCCTGCAAATCCTCTTTATAACTATCCTACTTTAAATTTTCATCCTAATACATCTCCTAAACAAGAAAGTAAAATAGTATATGGTGATCCTTTTCAAAAAAATTATAAGGTAGGTATTATGGGAAATGTATAGAATATTTTTTTTAACTTTTTTTATTATTTTAATTTAAAACAAATTAAAATAGGTACTTAAAGAATATTATTTGGAGAGAATTTTATATTGATCTTCATTAATAAGTTTTAATTCAAATAATTTGTCGATACATTTATAATCTTTATCAATAAATTTGCGTATATTATTATAACCTTTTTCAGATAAAAAAGTATCATATTTTTTCTTTTTGTTGTTATAAATTTGTTCATTTGTTTGAATATTAAAATGTTTATTTAAATCGGAATTTAGATTTTCAGTTAATAAAATGGCTTTAATATTTTTTATATTTACTTTATTTAAAAAGTCACCTAAATAATAATTTATATCTTGTACTATATGATGAATATATTTTTTAGGTAAAATAAAATCTTCATTTAATTCACCATTTTCATTATAAATATTTTCAGCATAATTATTAATTGTTTTATATTTTAATAATAATTGCTTTTCACCTTTAAATTTATTTTCTTGATCTTTTTTGTCACATACACGATACATTCTCCAATAAAATGCTGATATAAATCTTTTAATTGGATTTCTTATAACAATAACATATGATTTTTTAGGGTTATAATTAAATTTTCTTAAATGAATATGATTAAATAAAAGTTTATTATTTTTAAATTCAGTTAATAAAGTAGTACCACCACATTTACCTATATGAATAAATTCAAATGGTTTATTTTTTAATTTATTTTTATTTTTTTTATTTAATTTTATTTTTACTTTTTGTTTTAAAGATAAATTAATTTTTTTTTTTAAAAACATATTATATACTAATATTATATTATAATTTTAATTAAAAAAAATATTTTTTAGATATATTTTTATTTTTATGAATCTTTAATTAATTTATTATTAATTAAATTAATTAAATATAAAAAAAAATTATTTAAAATATATATAATTTAAATTTATATAAAATGTCAAATTCTAAATATTTAACAATATTTAATAAAGAAACATCTATTATTAAAGAAATACCAGATGAACATAAAGCTATTCAATTTCCTTATGAATTAGATAGTTTTCAAAAAGAAGGTATTTATAGAATATATAATAATGAAAATATTTTAATCACTGCTCATACTGGTTCAGGTAAAACTGTATTAGCATTATATGCTATTGCTGAATGTTTTAGACTTGGTAAAAAAGTGATATATACAAGTCCAACAAAGAGTTTATCAAATCAGAAGTATGCTGAATTTGTTGAAAAAATGGGAAAAGAAAAGATTGGTATTTTAACAGGTGATATTAAAATGAATCCTGATGCACCATGTTTAATTATGACTACTGAAATTTTAAGAAATACATTATATAGAGAAGTTATTCAAAAGAGAAAAGGAGATTTTTATGGTGACGAAAAAGAAAATCCACAACAAGTAGATAGTAGTCAATTATTATCTTTAAAAGTTGAAGATATAGGTGCAGTAGTATTTGATGAAGTACATTATATAAATGACCCAGATAGAGGTCATGTATGGGAAGAGGTATTTATTTTACTACCTCGTGAAGTAAATTTGGTATTATTATCAGCAACAATTGATAAACCTGAGGAATTTGCAGGATGGTTAGGAGATATGAAAAAAAAGATGATTCATTTAATTCCTACTACACATAGAGTAGTACCATTAAGACATTATTTTTGGAATTTTGAAGAAAAAAATATGGTACCAATATTAATGGAAGATGGAGTATTTAAAAATTATGAAAATATTCGTAAAGGGTATAAAAGATTAGATATAAATAAGATAATGAATCCTTTTTTAGAAAAATTAAAAGAAGATGATATGTGTCCAGCATTATTTTTTACTTTTTCAAGAAAAAAGTGTGAAAAATTATGTAATGCTGTTCAGGGTATATCATTTTTAGATCATGTACAACAAGGGGAAGTTCATAAAATATTTAAACATCATTTACATTCTTTTGAACATTTATATGAAAATATACCACAATATCAAGAGATTTTTTCATTAGTAAAAAAAGGTATTGCTTATCATCATAGTGGTTTAATACCAATATTAAAAGAAATAGTAGAAATATTATTTGGAAAAGGATATATTAAGGTATTATTTGCAACAGAAACATTTGCAGTAGGAGTGAATATGCCAACAAAAACAGTTGTATATAGTGAAGTTGAGAAATTTGATAATAAGGGAAGAAGATATTTAAGAACTGATGAATATTTACAAATGAGTGGAAGAGCAGGAAGAAGAGGATTAGATAAAACTGGAACTGTAATTTTACTTCCAACAATGGAAATTCCTGATAGAAATATTATTCAAGGAATGATGACGGGAAAATCACCTAAAATTATATCAAAATTTTATCCATCTTATCAATTTGTATTAAAAACATTTATGAATAATAATAATGAGGAAATGAATAATAATGAAAAATCTGTTATGGATATATTTTTACATAAAACATTGAGATATAATGAAGATAGTAAAAAAAAGGTAGGATTAGAAAAGGAATATGAATTGGAAAAAGTTGAATATGAAAAAAATAAAAGTTTATTTGAAAAGATTGATCAAAAAATCATAGAATCTTATATGAAATATGATAAAAATGAAAAAAAATTAAATGATACATTTATAATATTAAAAGGTAAAGATAGAAAAAAAGTTGAAGACGAACAAAAAAATTTTGAAAAAATACTTGATTTTAAGAAAAATAAATTGGTATATGATAATTATATAAAAAATAAAAAGAAAATTGAAGATTATGAATATGAATTATGGTATTATGATAAAGTATTAAAAGATATAACTGATAAGATGACTAAATTATTAGAAGAAAATGAATATTTAAGAAAAGATAATGAAGAATTAATTATAACAGAAAAAGGTATAACTGCATCTATGATAGGTGAAGTAGATGAAGTTTTGTTAACTGAAATGATTTTCGGAAATTATCTTGATGATTTGAAATTTGAAGAGATAATGTGTTGTTTATCAATGTTTTTAAATGAAGGAGATAAATCAAATGAAGAAAAAAATATTAATGATTTAGATATACCTTTAAAAATAAAAAATATATATAAAAATATGATAAAAATTAGTGAAGATTTAGCTAATAAAGAATCAAAATACGAAATATCTATACATACAGATATGTATTATGAAGAATGTTTATTTATTGATTTATTAGAACCAGTTTATTTATGGTCAAGTGGTTGTGATATTAGAACATTATATCAGAGTACACAAATTTATGAAGGTAATTTTTGTAGAGGAATGTTAAGATTAACACAAATATGTGAAACTGTTATAAAGATATGTAATGGTATTAGAAAATATGAAATAGTTCAAAAAATGGAAGGATATAAAGAAAAGTTAATTAGAGATTTTACAAGTATATCATCATTATATGTCAAATAGATATTGAATTAATAAAATAAAATTTTTTATAAAAATATTTATAAATAAAAATATTTATAAAATAATATAAAAATATGAAATCAATTTAAATTATAAAATTTAGTGTTTTTTGGATTTAGATTTAGATTTAGATTTAGATTTAGATTTTGATTTTGATTTTGATTTTGATTTTGATTTTGATTTAGAACTAGTACTTCTCTTTTTACCACCACGACGACGAGTTAATTCTTCAAGTTGTGCAAGAGATAAAGGTGTATGGTTATCTGTATTATCATTTTCATTTCTATGTCCATGTAATGCTTCTAATTCTTGTAAATAATTAGTTCTACGAAGAGGTACAGCAGCATTATTATTATTATTATTATTATTATTATTCATTGGAGCAGGTTGAGCACGCCATCTAATACCAGCATTACCATTTACACGAGGAGTTCTACGAAGACGAGGAGCACCCATAGGAATATTACCTACAGGATAAGCTTGACCATTTCCAAAATTATTACGATTTCCTCTAGCTAATCTTTCTTGTTCTTCTAATTCTTGTAAATTATTAGTTCTCATAAGAGGAGCAGCAGCAGCAGCATTATTATTATTCATACGAGGAGCAGGTTGAGCATACCATCTAATACCAGCATTACCATTCACACGAGGAGTTCTACGAAGAGGAGGAGCACCCATAGGAATATTGCCTACACGATAAACTTGACCATTTCCTAAATTATTACGATTTCCTCTAGCTAATCTTGCTTCTTCTTCTAATCTTTGTAAACTATTAGTTCTACGGAGACGAGCTGATGTATTATTGTTGTTATTGTTATTGTTGTTATTATTATTCATTTTATTTCTTTTATAATATTAATTTAGATTTTTATTTTTTTATAAAAAAAAAAATAAACGTAAAATTTTCTTATAATTTTAAAAAAATTAAAAAATAATAAAATAATTTTTAAAAAATGGAAAATAATTAAATATTTTTAAAATTGATTCATTCGTAAATAGGTAAAAAAAATCTGGAAGATTTAGTTGTGATGATAAATTATATATACTTAATTGATTATTAATTATTAAAAAAAATATATAAAAATAATAAAAATTAGGTAAGAAGTTATCATTTTCTATTTTATTATCATTATCAATAAATGAAATGAATTTATTAGTTTGTTGTATTATATTAATATGGTCATATTTATTTTCTTTAAAAAATAAATTTAAAAAATATGATGAATATATATTAATATGTAAATAATCAAAATCCATATTATTTAATTTACTATTTAATATTTTTTGAGCAATTATTGGTAAATTTTTAATATAAATATTATAATTATTTGATGTTTTTTTTATAGTATATAATGTATTTAAATTATTATTTGAAATTAAATCATTAATTTGTAGAGATTTATTAAAGATACATGGAAGTTTACAATCAATAAAATATTTATAATTATTTTTAGAAAAAAATAAAAAATAAGATAATGAATAAAATTTTAATTCACTAAAAGTAATATTTTCGATATTAATAATATTTTCTAAAATAAAATATTTTAAATTTAGTTTATTATAATTATTATCAATATTCATATATATTGAATTATAAATATTTAAATTAGGGAAAATTAAAAAAATATTTTCAAAAATATTATTTTTTTTTGCTGAATCTAAAAAATTTATTAAATTTTCTGTTTTATCCAAATTATCAAAATATGTAAAATATGTTGATGTATTCATAGAATTTTATATTCTATGATATTTTTTATAAAAAAAATAAAATTATTTAACGCTTAATGTTTTTTTGATTTTGATTTTGAACGAGATTTTCTTTTTTTACCTCCTTCAATTGAATTATTTTTTTTTTTCATATAACTATTATTATTTTTATAATTATTATATGGACCAGCAGCTTGAGTACCATTAATTAATTGATTTGCATTTTTAGCTAATCGATTAGCAACTTCAGCATTTTGTTGTGCAATAATTGCATTTTTTTGTTGTAAATTAAATAAACTTTGCATATTATTTTCACCATTTAAATTAACAGCATTAGATCTTCTTAAATTAGGTTTTTTAGTAAACATTCTTTGCATAGAGTTTCCATAATTATTATTTTCACCATTTAAATTAACAGCATTTGATCTTTTTAAAGTTTTAGGATTTAAATTCATATTATATATAATATAATTAGATATTAATAATTTCTTAAAAATAAAAATAAACGAAAAAAAAATAAAATAAAATAAATAGAAAATTGAATTTAAAAAAAAATAAAAAAAAATAAAGAGTACAAGATTTTTAAAAATGAATCGTTGTATTGGATATACAAAAACTAAAAAGAAGTGTAGAAATATTTTAAAAAATGCAAAATATAATTATTTTTGTTGTGAAGAGCATTTACCCTTTAATATAGATATTTTAGAAGATGGTTGTTTTCTTTGTATGGAAACAAATTTAAAAAAGGAAGAATTAAAAATGTTAAAATGTAATCATTTAATTCATTTATCATGTTATGAAGAATGGAAAAAACATTCAACATATGATGAAGATATATGTATAATATGTAGAAGAGAATTAAAAAAAAAAATAGAAGCTAAAAGTGATGAAGATAGAGGTTATTTTATAAATCAAAAAAAAGTAAAAATAAATTTAAATAAAGAAGATTATAATTTTATAAGTGATTATATAAATGAAAAATATATATTATATGCACCAAATACAAAATTAAATAATGGTAAATTAGAATTTTTGAAAAAAGATGAAAATAAATAAATAAAAAAAATTATTATTTAAAAATTAAAGATAAAGGTATTTAAAGAAAAAATAAAAAATAAAATTAGAAAAAAATGGAACAGTTGTCCGATTCCGAAAAGATTAGTGCTTTAGCACAAAAACAAAATACTCCATTAAAAAATAAATGGGTATTATGGTTTCATAGAGTAGACGATGATAATTGGAAACCAGATAGTTATATAAAGATATATACATTAGAAAATTATGGTGATTTATTATTTGTAATAAGAGAGATACCGAATATTACTTCAGGTATGTTTTTTATCATGAAAGAGGGTATTTTACCAATATATGAAGATGTACAAAATAAATTTGGAGGTTATTGGTCATTAAGAATAACAAAAAAAGATTCATTTGAGATATGGAGTAGATTATTATATTTTTTATGTATTGAAGGTATGACAAAAGAACAAAATCATACTAATATGATTAATGGTATAACAGTATCACCAAAAATAAATAATTCAATATTTAAGATATGGAATAATGATTTTAAGAGAATGAGGAAAGAATCATTAAAAAAAGATATAGAAAATGAAATAATAAGATGGGATGATACATTTTATTTACAACATAAGCCAGATTATTAAATTAAAAAATTAAAAATTAAAAATATTTTTTATAAAAATATAATAAAATAATTTTATTATAAAAATAATATAAAGAATAAATAATAAAAAAATAAAGGATAAGATGAAAGGATTTAATTTTGAAAAAATAAAAGAAGAATTAGGGAGTATAGAAAAAAATGGAAGAAAAGATTATTATTATAAAAAATACTTGGATTTAGAAAATGAATATTTAAAAATACAATATGAAAATTTAAAATGGGTAGAAAAAATAAAATATGAGATAATAAAATATAAATATTCAACTAAAGAAAGAACATGGATAAATTTTCAATTGAATATGTATTATCAAGAAAGAACAGAATATAAAAAATATAAAAATCAAATTGAAGAATTATATAAAAAAGATGATGAAGAAAACGAAAATTATATAAAAATAAAATTTTTATATGAAAAAATACAAAAAACAATAAAAAAAATAAAAAGATATAAAGAAATGTTAAATGAATATATATTTGAAAAAAATACATATAAAGAGGTATCTGAATTATCAAAATTAATGATTGACAAAATTGATTTAAAAAATATTAATAATAACAAAATTGATTAATTTTAATTATATAATTATTATATTTTCATTACGATAATCAAATTTATCATTATTTCTAAAATGAATTTTATCACATTTAAATTTCATTTTATAAAAATATGTAAAAGTTCTTTGATTATCTATAATTTTAAAAGTAGAAACATAAATAGAATTATTTTGTAATCTCCAATTATAAGATTCAATTAATGGTATATCATCAATATCAACTTTCATTTGTGAATTATTATTTAAATCAACAATAACATATTTATTATTAATAATATAATATAAATTAATTATTTTATTATTATTTTGACACCATTTTTTTTGAAATAATAATGCAGCTTCTTTTGCATTTTCTTTTGAACCCAAATCTTTAAAATAAAATAATTCTTTTGCTTTTAAATTTTTAGATATATACTCAAATGTATATCTGTTTTCAAATTCTCTAATATGACCTAAATATTTTAATTCATTATTAGGTAAAACCATTATAACTGAATTTTTATTTTCTATAATTTCTGTACTATTATTTTCTGTATTTTTAATATTATCTTTTAAAATAATTATATTCTTATTTTCATTATTATCAAAATTATTATTATTTTTTTCTATTATATCATTTAAAATTTCCATTTTTTAATTTCTATATTATTTTTTTTATTTTATTTTTTTTAAATACTTTTAAATTAATTTATTAAAATTTATAATAAATTTAAAATACAAAAATTTTAAATATAATTTTTATTTATTTTTTAATTTAACTCGAGTTTTGGAGCTAAAGCTAAAGTAAGATTACCTAAACTTCCTACTGCAAATTTAATAACTAATGGATAATTATTTTTCATATATAACTCAATTGAATTGCAAAGTGATGTACATTTTGCAAATAGTTGTAAATGTTTTAAGTTATAATATCCCTGAATAATCATATCTTCATCATTTTTAAGTTTGAAACTAAGACCATTTGTAAATTCTCCTAATACAGTTTCTTGGTTAGCAAAATCTCCTGCACCTCCTAAAATTAATTGATTACCAACACTCTTGATTTCAATAACATCAGTAAGTGGACTCATGTCTCTACATATTTTATTAAATTCATCAGAAGGCATTGTAAGAATTGATTCAAACTTAGTTGCAGGTAATTTAATATCAACTATATCTAAATCAATTAATTTAAAACGAATAGTAGTTTTCTTATTTTTATCACCATTTATAATAGCAATACCTAAAGTATTAGGATCTGATTCTTCCATAAATAGTGTTAATGTATCATTAATAGAAAGTGTTTTAATAATTTTAAAAAGATTTCCCATATTAACACCTACTACAGTTTTATTTTTACAATAATAATATTCAAAATTAGTAGCATCAAGTTTAAGATGAACTAAAATCGTCTGTGTAGAATCCATACTTAAAATCTTTATTCTTTCTTCAGTAAATTCAATATTAACATCAGTTAGAATGTCTTTTAATGACTCGATTAGAGTCTTAAAAGCATTCACTTGAATAGTTTTAACTTCCAGAATTAAATCTGACATTTTTTTTTCTATATTCTTTTTATTCTATTTTCTTTAAATACCTTTTACGAATAAATTTTTATATTATTAAATAAAAAATTTTAAATAAAAATTATTAATTATTTATTTTTTTTTATATTATTTTTTTCTTAATTATTTTTGTTTATATTTAATTTTTTTTTATAATAATGGTGAATTTATATTTTTCCAACATATCCAAAATTTTCTTAATCCATGTCTCCATGATTTTGTATTTTTTATTTCCCAATCATAATTATGAAAACTTGAATTTAATATAGAATCATTTATTATTTTATATTCAAAACCATTTTTTTTTAGAATTTTTTCAACATACGATGGTGATGGTCTTATTCCTATATTATTAAATGCTTGATCATAACCTTTTTCATTAGTTAATATATAAAAAGAATCATCATCAGAATCACATACTTCAGTTTCTAATAATAAAATATCACATTTATCAGATAATTTTTGAATATGATCTTCTATTTCTTTTAAGTGATATAATAATCCCCAATGTATTATTATATCATATTTATTTATATTTTCTAAATTATCACCATCTATGATTAAAGTTTTTAAATGAGGGTATTTTTCATTAACTATTTTTATATGTTCTTTTCTTGCATCACTTGTAGTCACATCACTTTCTAATTCATAAAATTTATTACCAATATGACCATGTCCTCCTCCTAATTCTAAAATTTTTTTATTTTTAAAATATTCAGTAGGAATATATTTTAAAGTTCCATTCATTCTTGATTTAATCCAGTTATTATAATGTCCATCAAACATTTTTTATATTTTAATTTATAATCATATATTTTTTTTAATAATTGATTTTTATGATTTTTTATTAATTTTAATATTAATTAAATATTTAAATATTTAATGTTTAATTTAAAAAAATATTTTAATACTTTTTCAGTTAATTTAACAATTAAAAAGATTATCAATTTAGCTTTTTTAAAAAAAGCATGTAATTATATTAATTATTTTATAAGTGGTGTATTTTTTAAAACTTTTCGCTTTTTTATTAATTCTTTTTCTCTCATTTGTCTTTCAATTTCTTCAACTTCTTTTTTCATTGCTTTTTCAACTAAATCTAAATCAATTTCTTCTTTTTTACTTCCATCAACTAAATCTACAATTGATACTTTCATAATTTCATTATAATATTTATTCATTAAATTATTAGTAAAATCATATGCTTCAAATGTTTGATCATCATTTCTTCCACCTGTTATAATAATTGAACCACTTTTAAATACTGCAATCGTGACTTTTTTACATTCACCTTTTTGAGTACCTTTTCCTTTACCTTTACATTTTTTAGCACAATCACAAATACCATTTTGATTATTTCCTTTTTTATCATTCCAATAATAACCAATTTTAAGACCACGATACTTTTCTGAATCATATGTTTTTGAAATATTTGTATTCTCTTTTTCTAAACAATTATATAATGTATCCAAATCTAATTTAAAATTTAATGAATAATTACTATTAATCATTGTAGTATCAAAATCACAAATTTGTAATTTATCAACATTTTCACTAGTTTCACCAATAAAAATACTAATGTCTTTTTTTAATTCTTCAAGTAAAACACAACAAGCTTTGTATCCATCACTTTCTTCTTTAGAACCTGTTAGAGTTATTTTTCCATTATTAAATAATTTAATATTAATACATTTAATGTTCTTATTTGGCTTTACAATAATAGAACAACAATTGTAAAAATGTTCTTTCTCTTTCTTTTCCTTCTGTCTACCTTGTTTCTTTAAAATATTTTCCTCAATCTTTTTTAATTCTTCGATCAAATTTTCACAATCACTTTTTACATAAGGATTAATTTGCTGTTCATTAAATTTTACATAAGGAATTTTATTTTTCTCAATAAATGCATCATCATAATGAATCATTAAATTATCATATAATAAACCTTTAATCGGATATTTTTTATTTTTTCTAAAAAAATTCTCAAAAATTTTTTGTGAAATACCCGATATTAATTTACCTAAATGAATATTTAGTGTTTTATTAACTTCTTCACCTTCCTCATTTAGTATTGTTAAACCTCCAATATTACACATACCAGAACGAGTTGAAATCATTAAATCAGATGGTTCAGGTATCGGTTCGATAACTCTTTCTTTTTGATTCATTGTATTTGAATTAGATACCTTATGTACTATATCTAAAATTTGAACATCTTCATTATTTAATTCATTCCTTTTTTTATCCATGAAATCTAGATTGTTCATGAATTCCTTCTCGAAATCTTCTTCAAATTCCATTTTCTTTATATTTCTTTTTTTACCCTAAAATATATTATCTTAATTTCTTTAAGTACCTTTTTTAACTTAAAGAAAACAAAATCATTTTTTTTTATATTTAATTAAATGAAAACCAAATAAAAAATAAAAAATAAAAAATAAAAGATAAAATATAAAAATATAAAAATAAAAGATATAATTAATGTAGAGAAGTAAAATATAAATTATGAAAATACAAAATAAAAAATTAAATAAGTATATATTAATAATAATAAGTATTATATTATTTTTATTAATATTTTATTTTTTTATTAATGAATATTTGAAAAATAAAAGCGAATATTTTGATAATTTATTATCACCTACTTATTTATTTATTTATGGTAATATAGAAGGTAATGAAAAAAATAAATTAAAAGATTTATATAAAAATGAATATAAAGATAATATAGGTAATATTAAAATTAATGAAATGGATATAAAAAATGAAGAACAATTAAAAAAATATAATTTACCTCCAAAATTTGAATATGAAGTAAGATATTATCCAAAAGGAATCAATGATTTAAAAAATTATGAATCTTATTATGGTAAAATATCTGATTTAAAAGATATTATTATTCAAAAAGAAAATAGTTATAATGATATGGTATCAGAAGAAGAAAATAAAGAAGCAGATAAGGCACTTAAATCATTAATGTAATAATATAATATTTAATTATTTATTTTTTCGTTTAATCTACATTTAGCACGAGCTTTATTAGGTGGGCAATCGTAAGAATTTACATCATATGCTTCTATATCAAAATCATTATTATTTGTTATTATATTTTTACATTCTTGAGTAAAATTACTAAAATTAGGTAAACAATTTGTTAAATATCCATCTTTAACTATTTCAATTGGTCTTTCATTATAAAAATTTTGAGAACAATATGCATTTGATTTTGTTTTATCTTCTAAACCATTATCTTGATAACAATTACCATCAGCACCATTTAATATTTTATAAGCACCATATAATTGATTATTATTAATAGACGAACATAAATCATTAAAATCTAATGATTTTTCAAAACAACCTGTTAAATTTGGTGTATTATCAGATTTGAGCGGAATATAAAAATTAGGTTGATAAGTTCCATAAAGAGGTATATTATCAGAGGATATAACTTTATTATCATTCGATTTATAGTATTTTCTACAATCATATGATACTTGACCACTTATACATAATGGTTGATAAAAACCAAAATTGTTATCTTTTTTAAAATTTTTACATTCTTGATCTAAATTTACGGGATTATCAGTATCATCAATAATTGATTGAAGAGAATTTAATTGTTCAGTTGTACAAGTTGAAGAATTTTCAAATAATTCAAAACAAGGAGTTGAATTAGGAAGTCTTTGAGAGTTACATTCTCTTTTTTTTTTATTTTTTAATCTTAATGATTTTATTTTATTCATAACATCATCTTGGTTTTCTTCTTCTTCTGAAGATATATTATTTAAGTTTAAAGCTTGATTTATATAATCTAAATAGTTCATATTATAAAATTTAGAAAATAAATTATTAAAAGTATAACAAGTATTATTATGATAAATACCCCATGAATTATTTTCAAAACAATTTCCTTTTCCTGATAAATAATTTTTATTTATTTTTTTATTTTGATTTTTTAAACAACGAATATCATCTGGATTTGTTATATAAATAAAATTACCATTTTTTGAACGGCAATAATTAGGATTATTTATAAAAGTTTCTTGTTTTAATAAAAATTTATGAGTTGTTATATAAAACACATAAAAAAATACAAATAACAAAAATAAAATAAAAATTATATATAAAATCATATTTTTTTTTTTATTAAAATTCATATTTATTTTATCTCTAATGAATAAAAGGATAAAAAAATTGATTAAAATAATTTTAGAATATAAATTTTAATATAATTATTAAATATATACGATATATAAATATTAAAAACTTTTTATTAACGTAAAAATGGAAAATCAACAAATTAGTTTAGATGAACAAATTCTTAATTGGTCACGTGAATATAATTTTACTCGTGACGGTGTTAATCTTTTAAAACAAGATGAAGTTGATAATGATCCTAAATATATTAAAATGACTTTAATTGATAAATGGGATATTACAAGTAAACAAATATTTACAATTATGAGAATTCCTGTAGAGTCAATTAAACTTTTTTTAAATGATGCTAAAACAAAGAATGAATATAATAAATTTGAAGATAAAACTCTTTTTTTAACTACTTTAGGTACAGAAGATTTTCCAATTGAAAAATTAATTCAACTTATTAATATTCTTAAAACCGAAGTAAATCCTAATGAACGTATTCATAAGTTTATTAAATGGGGTGGTGAAAATAATATCCCTTTATGGACCAATGATAAATATAATTTTAATCATACTGCTTATTTAAATGGTGAATTAGGTTTTAGAATTGGACATTTAACTTTATTACCTCGACTATTATATCAATTAATTAATAAAGATTTTCAAAAAATAATTAATATGATTAATAATAATAAATTAAATCTTTCAAAAAATTAATTATTATTAAAAAATAAAAAAATAAATTAATATATTTTAATTTATGATTTATAAAAAAAATGATAGCTTTCATATCAAATATATATTTTTTATATATATTTAGTAATTTTAGTTTCTGATTCTTGGAACCGTCAATATGCAATCAATTGTTAGTAAGCGTCACGCTATCTGGCCTACTGGTAGTCCTGCTCGTAATACTCGTAATTCAAAAAGAAATATTTTATTTCCTATTGGAGAGCTTATTAACAACGAGGATGAGGACAATAACAAAGCTGAATCTAAAACACGTAAAGCTTCAGAGGTAGATTTTGATGAACCTGATAATAAACGTGCTTGTTCCAGTGATGAAGAGGATGATGCAGATGATAGAGAATGGGATGAAGTAGATGCGGAAGCAAAAGAAGAAGCTGAAGCAGAAGTAGAGGCATCTTTACTTTCATTTACTATTCCCTCCCGAGATAGTGTCGAAGTAGATGATTATTTTGAACGTCTTTTGGGTATTAAAAATGAGGAAGTATATTTTAAACCCTCTACATCAACATCAAATTATGATGATTCAATATCAAGTATTTTTGAATCATCGAATAACTCGATATTTCAAAATGATTTAATAGAAGGTTTTTTATTTCCATTTTCATCAATTGATGATAATGAGTTTGATGACCTTTCATCATTAATCTAACGTAAAGAGTTTAATTATAAAAAAATTGAATAAATATATATCTAATATTTATTAATAAATTATAATTACAAAAAAGTAATATAAATTAGTAAAATAAGACTAAAAATTTAAATAAAGCTAATTATATATATATAGCAAAAAAAAAAATAAAAAAAATGAGCATTTCTTCAGCCGAAATGGATTACTTGAGTATTAATCTTTATTATTTTTTGATAAATGAAAAAAAAATGTGCGAAAAATTATCAAGTAAAATAACAGGTATGTTAATTGAGGATATAGAAACATTAATTGAGTTTAAAAATCATAATTATAGTTTTTTGAATCAACAAATCAATGAAGCATTAAATGTATTATTAGAATATAAATGCATTAAAAATGATAGCAATGATTTGGATATCTTAAAAAGTAATCTTTTTTATGAAGAATTAAAATTATATATAAATGAATATAAAATAACATATGGAAATTTAATTTCAAATAATTAACTATTTGATATTAAAGACGTAAATAATTATAAAAAAAAATGAAAAATAAAATAATTAAATTAATAAATATTATATAATTTATTTAAAAATAATAAAAAAAATGGAAACACTAATAGTTAATAATAATAATTCTAATGAAATTTTATCTAAACACACTATTTTACCTGAAAACATTTATTTTCAAAAAGAGTTTGTTATTGGAGAAAATAATGAAATATTAGGAATTGCAATTTATTATCCAATTGAAGGTGTTATTGAAGAAAGAACACAACAAATAATTCAATTAAAATATAAATATATTGCTTCTTTTGTTGATTTTAATAAAAAAAAAAATATAGAATTAATCAATAATATTGTATACAAAACTTATATTATGAGTTTACCAGTAAGATATGTTTTTGAACAAAAAAAAATAATACTAACAGATGGTGAATATACTAATAAACTTCATGTAGATTTATTTAATCAGATTTTAAACCTCAGAAATGAGTTAAAAATTGAAAAAGAATATATACATTTTTTTGAAGACTCAAATTATGAAGATATTAAACTTAATATTATTATGAATAATGTAATCACAAACGAAAATAAATCAAAAGAAGAAGAAGAATCACTTAATCAAATTTTAAAAAATAAAACATTTGATTATCCAGGATATTTAAATGAATTAAATGGTGCTAATCCTTGGAAAGTTTTTTCTTCTCATTTAGAATCATCCGAAGATGGTGGATTAGTTAGAGGTCAATTTGATGGTCATTTTGATAGAAAAGCATTAGAAAGAAATATACCATATGGTATAGTTGATGGTAATGGTAATCGTCAAAAATTTAAAGATATTATTAGAAAGGGAATTATTAAACCAGAAGATGATATTTATGATTTTGTAAAAAATATTTTACTAGCAAGAAATACATATGAAAGAATGGAAATTCTAGATTTATATTTAAATAAAATAGGTAAAAAATATGATGATGAATCATTTACAATTGAAATTGAAAATGGTATTAAAAAAAAACAGTCATTTTTTACACATACGATAGCTCCTTTATTTAAAAAATTATACCAAATTCAACAAAATGAGATTTAATAATTATTTTTGATAAGAAGAATGAGTACATTTATAAATAGAATTAACAATTTTATCAATTTTATAATTATCTTGAATTTCCTTTTTTTTTTTATTTTCATATTTTTTATATTCTATTTGTTCATTTTTATCAATCAAATATTTGTTTAATAATTTTAAAATAATTTTTCTTTTTTTATCAAAATAATCTCTATATTTTATTTTATTATATATTTTTAAATCATTATAATTATTATTATCGTTTTTTATATTATTATTATTATTATTTTCTATATTATTATCATTTTCTATCTTATTATCATTTTCTATATTATTATCATTTTCTATATTATTATTATTTTCTATATTATTATTATTTACAATATTATTATTATTATTTTCTATAATAATATCATTTTCTATAATGATATTATTTTCTATATTATCATTATTATGCTTAATATTATTATTTTTTATATTAAAATTATATTTAATTAAAAAATCATTATTCCAATAAAAGTCAATACATAATTTGAAATCAGGTATATTTAAGTTTGATTTAAACCAAAAAATACGATTTTCCCAATTTAAATTGGTATTTTTATCTAAAACTAAAAATTCAAAATTATTAGATACTAATTGAAAACAAATATTTTTAAATAATAAAAATGATGGTATAAAATAAGCGTATATTTTATAAATATTTTCTAGTTCTTTATCATTTAAATTTTGAATAGATATAAATAAAAAATTAATTTGATGTTTAATATCTTTATTTAAAATAAATGATATGTCTTGAATACTTATAATAATAAATATATTTAATAATTTTTTTAATAATAATAAGTTTAATATATATTCATTATATAATTTATTATTAAAAAATATACAATCATCAAAAATTAAAAAAGAAGAAGTATTTTCATTAATACCTAATTCAATTCTATTTTTATATAATTCGTATTTTTTAAATATTTTAATTAATAAATTTTCATCTAATTCATACTCTCTTAAAATAGATGGTATTAAATTATCATATATATTTTTACTATCTGGACTAAAAATTAATCCAAATGGCTTTATTTTATAAAATAAAGATAATATATTTTTTATTAAAAAAGATTTTCCAGTATTTTTTTTACCAATAATTAAAATAAAATCATCATTATTTATATTATTT
>JACCDO010569592.1_pt1 | contig 17655 bp, 19 predicted proteins | sample 7446101 | NCBI WGS metagenome assembly JACCDO01 (sample SAMN15323440, study PRJNA562643) | freshwater metagenome | isolation source: river surface water | place: USA:Blue River Watershed | collected 2017-08-16 | reverse complement strand
TCAGTTAATTTAGTTGATAATTACATTGATTTATGAAATGTCCAAATTAATTTACAAGGTAATTATCGATGTTTTTGACTGATAATTATATTGATTTATGAAATGTCCAAATTAATTTACTATATAGATTACGGTGTTTTTGACTGATAATTAGATTGATTTGTGAAATGTTCACATTAATTTACAAGGTAATTATTGATGGTTTTGACTGATAATTAGGTTGATTTATTAAATACCCACATTAATTTACAAGGTAGATTATGGTGTTTTGACTGATAATTAGATTGATTTATTAAATGCTCACATTAATTTACAAGGTAATTATCGATGGTTTTGACTGATAATTTGGTTGATTTATGAAATTCCCACATTAATTTACAAGGTAATTATCGGAGTTTTTGACTTATAATTAGATTGATTTTTGAAATATTATTTTATTTTAAAATATGTATTGGTGAATTTTCTAAAATAGCATAAATTGTTGCTGTTAAACAACCACTAATATGCCATAAAGTATGATATAATTTATATTCGTATGTTCTTTCTATTTCTTTATTACGTCCTGTTCCTAGATAATAAAAATAAAGACTTTGTAGAAGCATATATGTATATAATAATTGATAATTTGAATAATAAATCCTAACTACAAAATTTATACCACACAAGGTCGCAAAAAACATATCTAAATATAAAAATACTTGTGATGATTCATATGTAATATGATATAAATATGATGAATTGGATGATAATATAATTAATGTTGATTGGATTATATCTCCATTATAATAAAATAAATAAAATGGAACTATATTTAATAATAATGATAGTGTAACTAAATCATAATTTGATTTCATTTTATATTATATTTTATAAATGGCTATAAATTAAAATATAATCTAAATTTGATATAATTATTTTGTATAATTTTAAGTAATAAATTAAAAATGTTTAAAAATAAAAAAAAAGAAAAATTAATTTATTATAACAAAGATATGTTTGATATACATAAACGTAGATTACGTGGTTATATTGGTATATGTATTAGTGAAAAAGAATATAAAAAATTCATTAAAAATATATTTTCATTAGGATATATGAAAAATATACCATTTGATCCAGATGGTTTTCATTGTAGTAATTGTCAAGAAAAATATTTGAATAATATTAATAATGTTCTTGATGAACAATATGTTGAAAATATTAATATATTCAAAATTGTTCAAAAATATTTATGTGATTTACATGCACAAAATCATATTAATATTTTAACAGATAAAAATAAATGTATTAATGATATTGTTCAGTATATAATATTACCATACATTTGTAATTATAATGAAATTATTCATAAATTAAATATTCTATATTTATATGAATTCCAATTTAATTCATCAAGAAACTTTTCAAATGAACTTTATACATTTTGCAAATATAAAGATGGTTTATTATATGAATTGAAATATGACCATGAACATTATATATTTATTGGTTTTGATATTGAAGATGATGGTTTTGATGAAACTATATTTAAATCTTATTCTGAAAAATTAAGAGATATATTTGGTTCTCTATTTAATAAATCACCTATTCGATATCTAAATACTGTTCGTGTGAGATAAAAAAATTTGATTTATTAAATATTTTTTTTTATGTATTAAAAAAACAAAATTAATAATGACAGTTTCTAATTATACTCAAATAGTTGGTATGTTTATTAATATACCAACTTTTTATAAATTCATTGCAAAATTAATTAATAATGATTTTTGTGATGATAAATATTTATCTGAATTAATTAAAATTGCTATTAATTTTAATGTCGAAGCTCATACTAATTTTGATGAATTAGATTTTGAAGAAGATATTGAAACTATAATTAAATCTAAAATTATTAAAAATTATTTAAATAAAAAAAATAATAATAATGAATTTAAAAATATTAATAAATTTGTTGTAAATATTGCTCCACATTCATATAGTAATTGTGAAGATATTAATGATAATCATGTAATAATTGGATTTAAAATACAAAATATTAATAATAATCATGAATCTTTTTACCAAACTGGACATATGTCCGATAATGAACCTGACATAGAATTAATTAATACTTATGCAACTGAATTTAAGTCAATAATGAACGAAGATTTTCCTGGATACAAAGTTAAATTATTCACTGTTCCAGATGATTGTTTCTGTTGTTCATAAATTACTAATTTTTATTTTACAATCAAAATACAGTAGAAATTAATTGATAAATGAATCGTAAATTGACCAAAAAAACAATTTAGATTGATTATCTATTATTTTTTTTATAAAATTAATTTAATGATGATAGTAGTGTGTCTTATTTTATTTTTTCATTTTACATTCAAAATATCGTAGAAATTGATTGATAAATGTATCGTAAATTGACCAAAAAAACAATTTAGACTAATGACCAATTTTTTAATAAATAAAAATTAATTAAACTTTAATTTTAAACTAACTTATTATTTGTGTCTAGAAATGGTTCCAATAATTCTAAATCATTATCATTAGATACCATTATATAATTTGCGAAATGAAATATAAACTCTGCTGGAACATGTTTGTATTCTGGTATCCTTTTTAATAATTCTTCATTTATATCTCTATTAAAAAAGGTCTTAAATATATTTGATATTTGATAATGGTCCGCTGGTCTCATCTCAATTTTAAGATTTACACGACCGGGTCTATATATTGCATTATCTATTTTATCGATATAGTTTGTTGTCATTATTACAATTGAACCTTCTTTTGTTAATGTTCCATCTAAAATATTTAAAACAAATTCTAATGTTAATGGTGTTTCACCTTCATTTAGTAATGAAGTAATATTTTTGGTATTTATTGATTCTTCTGTTCTACTTAAAAATACATCATTCATTGCATCAATATCTTCAATACATATTATTCCTTGTTCAGATGTTTGCGTATTTACATAATCAAATAACATTGCTAACTCTTGATTCGTTTTAATTCCATTCATATCTAAATAATAGATATTACGATTCATTTCAGAAGCTATAGTCACAATTGTTGAACTTTTTCCACAACCTGGTAATCCATATAACATAATTCCCATTCTATTCGGTAATCCAAATTTTGATAATTTATCTTGATTATCACGATAGTTTTTAATTATATTTGTTAATGAATCTTTATCTTTTTTACTTAAATACATAGTAGATAAGTCCTTATAAACCTCGTTTATTTGTGTTGATTTTATTTCTTTTTTTATTTCAATCTTTTCTATGTTTTTTGGAGGAGCAGATAGTATCATTTTTGCAATTAATTCTTGATAAGGATTATATATATTAAACGCTTTTTTTGGTGAATTTTGATTATCATTATCTTCAGAATTTGTTTCTGAATTATTTAATGATTCTTTTAATGAATTTAATTTTGTTTCCCATTCAATATATTCTTGATTTAACTCTGATTTTTTTACTTCATTTCGTTCAATCTTAATTGAATATACTTTTACTTTATTACCATCTTTTGCCTTTTTATGATTTGATACTTTATTTACAAATTCAAAGAATTTATTTTGTAATTCATGTTTATCTAAAATTGTATTTGATTGTAAATTGATATTGTTATATTTTAAATCATATTTTGGCCTATCTTCTTCATTTATCTTAATAAATGGTTTTATATCACATAATTCACATAATTGATTTGTTAGATTATTTAAATTATAATGTAAAAATTCATTACTTTTACATTCTGTTTTTTCATTATAAAATTTATCACCTATAATTACTAATGGTTGCAATAAATTATATCCATTTAACGTATCTATTAAATAACGTATTGAAATACATGTTGAATATCCAAATATTTTTTTTATACCTTTATTAGTTGATGAATTAAAATATTTTAATACTTCTGAACCTATTGGGTAATAATCTTTATTCATAATTGAATCTCTATTTCCTCCACTTTGCATTAATGCATTAAAAAGTAATAAACTTAATAAAACTAATACATGTTGATTCCATTTATTATTTTCATCATTTACTATTCTTGAATCTTTTAATGTAAGATTAAAAATATTATGAAAAAGACCTACATCTTTTTGACATTTATTATTGAATATACGTATATATTTAATTAATTGTTCATCCCAATTAAAACTTGAAATTTTATCTGCATATCTTTTATCTAAAATTGAATAAATTGTTGGTATATAAACTTTTAAATTTGCTTCTATTTTATCTTCTTTTATTTTTGGATTTCCATTGAATCTATATTCTGATTCTGGCATGCAATTATCTGTATGTAAAATTGTTTTTTTATTATATTTAATTTCTATTTTTACATTCAAATCTGATAAAAATTCTGCAATCCATTCATCAGTTTCAATTTTAATATGTTCCCATATTTCGTATCCTACTATTGTATAATTATCACGTTGTTCTGCTTCAGCTATTTCATTAAAATCATATTTAATACAATTACTGTATTGTTCTGATATTATATTATTCCAAAAACTAACTTGAAAATTGATGAAACAATCTAAATTAGTTTTATATGTTTTATTAAATTCTAATTTATTAAATTGTAATTCATTTTCAAATAAATCAGTATAATTATTCTCATTTTTTAAAAAAGGTAATCCTAATTGTCTTTTGATTTTAAATATATTTATGAACTTTTGAAATAATTCATAAATAAATTTTGTCAATTCAAATTCTTTTAATTTTGTTAAAAAATGGTCTATTATTCCATTTAATAACTTTTTAAATTGGTCCATTCCCATAAATAAGAACATTTTCAATAAATAATTTTTTGTATTCTCATTTCCACTCGAACTATTATCATTCATTAATTTAGATAATACTTGCGATGAAATTAATTGTTCCATTAAATTAGGAGATTGGATGTTTGTATTTTGTGAAGTAGCCATTTTTATTTTGTTTATAAATATTTTAATTTTTATTTATTAAATCAAATTTTTATTATTTGTAGAATTTTTATTTAGTTTCTTTTTTAAGTTATCTAAAATATCTTATATTAGTTTTATTTTACTTTTCAATTATAATTTATATGATAATTGCTACTTTTATACGATGAATTAGATTTACTAATTTTATTTGTTAATTAACTCATTATTATCGATTTTAATTAAATACGATAATCATCTATTATTAAATAATTAAGAATTGTCATTGTTAAGTTGTATTATAATTGCTACTTTTATCCGATGAATTAGATTGATTTATTTTATTTGTTAATTAACTCATTATTATCGATTTTAATTAAATACGATAATCATCTATTATTAAATAATTAATAATTGTTAATGTTAAGTTGTATTATAATTGCTACTTTTATCCGATGAATTAGATTGACTTATTTCATTTTTTTATTTATCCAATCATTATTTGCTAATATAAACTATGGTCTGGAAAAATGAATATATTAATAAATAATTATAAGTTTTTTAAAATAAAAATTTACATAATTTCAATATGGAACTCTAGACCATGTTGCATAATGTTCTATGAATTCTTGCGGAAATTTTACTAATGCTGATATTGTTGGAAATAATAGTGTATCAAATTCCTTTGATATTACTCTTATATCTGTTATATCTATTTTAGGGGCATCTTCTATCGAACTAGTTATTTTTTTAAATTCTTCTATAAATTCTATACCAATTACTATATGCATAAACATCCTAAATCCATTATTTGAAACTATTATATCTGATTCACAATTAGATACAATATTTTTTTCTACATAATATATCCAGCATAAACCTAAATAATCGATTAATGCTTGTTCGGGACTTTCATCCATTTTTTTAATGATAATTTTATAATTGTAAAACTTATATACTTTTGCATCAATTAATTCACGTCTATCTGACATTTGAATAATATCCAATGCTTGTATAAATTCTTTAATCCAAAAATCATGAATTGCTAAATAAATTTCTTTCAAAACTTTTTTATCTTTATAATTTTCATTTATTACGTTTTTTAAACAAGTTTTTCTTTTTTCATTTACTAATTTTAAAAATGCATTTGTTGTATTAAATCTATCCGATTTATCCATTGTTTTCAGAACCATTTTAAATACTATTTTACCACTCCATAAATCTATTTTTGTATTATTTATGTGTGATTTATGTAAATAAGCTACTATAATATCATCATTTACATTTTTTTGTTTTATTTGATAATCTTCTTCATAAATTGTCTCTAATTTAGATTGATTTATCTTTTTATTTTTTAAACGCATCTTTTTATTGATTTAAATATTTAATAAGTTAATTATTCTTTTATCAAATTTTCATTTACTTTTATTTATCTTTTACTTTATTAATTTTTATAAATGGCTAGATTTTATTCAATTAAAAAAAATAAAGTTATTCACCACTGAACTCACTTTATATTTTTAAAATTTACATCAAATGAAAGCTTGTAGCTTTTTTAATTAGATTTTTTACCATTCTAATTTTATCTTTTAATGACTCTAAATCTGTTTCATAACTCATTATAATAGAATCATTATCTTCATCATCAAACATTTCATCTTCACTATCTTCTGTATTATTATCATATCTATAAGACATGCCTCTTCTATAACGTAATTTACTTACTAATTTACGTAATTGATATTGTAAAGTTTCTAAATATTTTTCAGATTCTTCAATGATATTATCTTTGACTTCATCTAATGTTTCACGTTCTTCTTCATGATTATATTCACAACAATCAATATAATTATCTAATAATTCAAATACACAATAATTAAATGATGTTTCATTGAAATCACTTGCTACTCTAGCTCTTAATAATTCGGCTTTTTCGGATAAATTGAAGTATGAATCTTTACCATATTTAAATGGTAAGGTTTTTTCAATTGATTTTGGTGAAGCAACTTTTTGGACAACTTTAGCAGACATTGGAAAACGGGGTTTTGTATAATAAGCTTTATACGCGCAATATAATTTATTTATTATTTATGAAAATATCAAATTTTTTTTATTATTACATTTATAAAAGGATAAAAAATCTTTATAAAATAAAAATCAATTTATTCTAATCGTTTAGCTTATTAAAAGAGCTAAACTCGAATTTATTCATTTATGTCGTTTAGCTCATTAACTGAACTAAACTCGAATTTATTCATTTATGTCGTTTAGCTCATTAACTGAACTAAACTCGTAATTACATAATTCCAAACTATAAATACTACTTGTATTAAATGTAAATTGAATTAATTTATCATTTATATCTGGAATACACATATAACTAGTTGCAAAAGCACCATTATCTTTAAATGGGGGGTCATTTACCATATTTTCATGGACTTTATAATAGTATACATCATAAAATTCATCATCATATATTTTTTCTAATTCTCTCTTGGTATAATAATCATCATAATGTTTTTTAATAAATTGACCATCTATTGATATTATACCTATATGTTCTGATACAACTTTTTGATATTTTTCACTTAATAAATCCATTGTATTTTTTTATTAACTAAAAAATAATTATTAATTAATCAAATTTTCATTTTTTTATCTAACTCATGTGTTCTATTTGACCATATTATATTTCTAAATGAATTAGATAATTCTAAATAATGAATTAGTTCATAATAATTTTCTAATTTCATTATTTTTATTAAATAATAACCACTTATATTATTTGTATTTGACTTACAATCTATACGTAATGTTTGATTATCACTATCTTTAACAATTCCAATTATATTACTTACACAAATATTATATAATTTAGTTTGTTCATTTATTTTAATAATATTGTTTCTATTTAGATTTAATTTTATTTCTTTTTGCATAACAAAATCACCACCATCTCTATATACATCTATCTCATTTTTATCTATCTCTAAATCAACATCAGTCCATCTTTCATCTAATAATGAAGTAATTAATATTTGCGCTTTCATTATTTTATTAATATAAATTTAAAAATTTGATTTTATTTATTTATTTTATTTATAAAATTAAAAAATGTATAAAAAACCTCCAAATTCAGAATATATAGTTGGATTATTACTCACAAAAGAAGGTATTGATGAAATTATTACCAAAATATCTAATGAAACTAATATAAGTGACCCAGATATTAATTATAAAATCAAAATTTTACAGGATTATTCAATTCAATCAATTAATAAATTAAATAATATTATATCATCTAATACATCTATATCAGATGATGTAATTAAATATATAGTAATGCCATATTTAACATTTGATTCTAATAAATTTTACTTTGATAAACTAAATACTAGATATGAATGTATTTTAGTTCGAAAAAAATTTACTAGTAAATTATATTTTGATATATTTAAAACATATTATGTTATTGGTTATAAAGTTGATAATAATTTAATAACACAAAATTGGGATTTAATAGAAGATTATAAAATACAATTTCGAAATATATGGAATGAATATTTTTCAAATAAAATCGATTTATTTCAAATACCAATTGTATAAAAAAAAATTAAATATTTTTATTTTAATATATCATTATGAGTAAAATTACTACATTATATATTCCTATGATTTTATGGCGTAATAATTCTAATTCAGAATATTCTATTCAAAATACTGGCGTATTTAGTGATTTTAAATTAGCATTATGGTCTGTAATTAAATTCTTACATTCAAAAAAATATATACCATCTATTTTTTCTATTATTGATACTGAATCTGAATTTAAAACTACTTATGATTTTAGATATTATTTAGAACTATATGCATCTGATGATTACTTTACAAATTGTAATTTTGAAATATGTGAGAGAATTACTGATTTAGAATATATGAATATTAGTGATGAAGAAAATTAAAAATAAAAATTATTACGCATTTTATTTAAACATTGGTATATTAATTTCAGGATATCTTGTATATTCTTTTTTATTTTCATTTTTTAAATATAAACGTGGCTCTTGAGCACCTTTCGCTACATTAGAATTTTCAGATATTGTTTGAAGAATTGGTATTGGATTTTGTTGAACTTGTTTTTGTAATAATTGTTGATAAAATTGTTGATATTGTTTTAATTGATTTTCAATATTTTGTAATTCTCTACATTTTATTATCATTGTATTTAATAATGCATCTTTTATTTGATTTTCTCTTATTAAATTTTGATTTTGTTCTTTTAATTCCTTTACTTCTCTTTCATACATATTCTTCGATAATTCTGAATCTTCCTCTTCTCTTTTACGTTTTTTTAGAAAATATTTTAAATCATCGACTTCTTTCTCCAATTTACGTTCTCTTTCACGAGCACTCTCACGAACTCTATCAATTTCACGAATTTCTTCACGCTCTCCTACTTTTGAACGTAAGTTTGCGTATAAATTACTTGGTAATTCTGCTAATTTAAGGTCGTGAGCTCTATCGCATTTAGGGAACGCACATGTTTTCTTTTTATAATAATTTATACAAAGAGGGATACGTAATTCATTTTTTGAATGAGCATTATAACATAAATCTCCATATACACATTTATCTGCATATATACACATTTTGGTTCTATAGTATGCTTTATAAACAAGCATATCTAAGTTTTCACCTTTAAAGGTTCTTTCCACGTCTTGGATATTCATTTTATAATTTTTTTTATTGAATTACAATTTTTTTTAGAAAACTTGATTTTATCAAATTTTTAGTTTTTTATTTAATTTAGCCTTTTATAAATTTTACACTTATTTACCGCCTATTTTAATTGATGTATTCGCGGTGAATTGTGTTTTTATAAATATTTCAATATAATCGCACATTATCTTATCTTCGATGTATTAATGTCCATAATATCTTTAAATTTCATTTTTACACTTATTTACCGCCTATTTTAATTGATGTATTCGCGGTGAATTGTGTTTTTGTAAAAATTTGACATTTATATAATTATTTCTTAATTATAGATAAACAATAATAAATAATGCTTCCATTTACACTTAAATCAGAATTAAAAAATAAAATAAGACAATATTATTTACGTCTTGACCAAATAGATAAGCAATTATTTAAAAGTTATGAAATTCCTGATGAAATAGATGAATTGAATTTAATGATTAATAATATCGAAAGAATGCTAAAAAATGATTTATGTTGTCGATTACTAATAATTTATAATAAACTTTGTTTAACTACAAATGAAATTATTGAACATCAAAAAAAAATAAAAAACATGACATTAGAAGAAGCTGAACTCGAATTTTATCGAATGGTTTTATGTTATAATGCTACACAAAATGTATTATGTTTTAATATATTATATTCTAAATCTATTGATGAATTAGAAGATATTATTAAATTAAAAGTAAAATAATCGTCTGCATTTTTATTTTTTGAATGTGCAAAGATGTAAAATAAAAAGAGATTATCTTTTTAAAATGATGTATTTGATATTCTTTTATATAATCTATGTAATTCTTCTAAAGTATCTTCAATATTATTTAAATCTGATTCTAAATTAATAATTTTCTCATCTAAATCACTATTTCTTAGATTAATTTCATCATCACCATATTCATTCATATCATAAGTATTATTTTCATAATCATCATTATCATAATTATTAGTTTTATATTCATCATCATAATTATACTCATCTTCTTCATAATTCATAGAATTATAATTCAACTCAAACTCATCGTCTGAATTTTCATAATTTTCATCTGAATATTTTTCTTGTTGACCTCTTAATTCATCTATTTTATCTTTTATTGAAGATTCTTTTGAAGTTAAATGATTTATTTTTTCAAGAGTATAAAAAAGCATATTTTGTTTTGCACTTGATAATAATTCTAAATCAGAACTAGATAAGTCATCATCGATATCATTATCTTCTAGAACATCAGTGGCATCATGAAAAACATCTGAAACATATCTTGTTGATTCAGATGCTTCTGTTAATATATTGACTTCAACTGTAGAAAGAACGCTTGTTTGAGAAAGTAATTGCATTTTATTTTTATTGAATAAAAATGAATTAATATTTTGAATTAATATTTAATAATAAATCAAATTTTTATTTTAATTAAATTCATAAATGGATAAAAATAAAAAAATATCAATTAATTAGAATGATGTATAATAAATTGCATCATGAATCTGATGTAATTCAGTTAATCTATCTTCTACGTCTATTAATTCAGATTCTAATTTTTCAATTCTAAAATCTAAATTACTATTTTGATTATAATATTCATCATTTAAATCTAAATTATCCATTTCATCATATAAATCAACCATATTATTATCATAATTATTATTATTATAATCTTCATTATCAGATTGTTCATCATTTTCATCAATTAATTGTTCTTGTTGTTCTCTTAATTCATCGATTTCATAACGTAAAGTTTCCTGACGATTAATATAATTTTTTAATTCTTCGTTGATATAATAAAGCATATTATGTTTTGCATTTGATAGTAATAATAAATCTGTTTCAGATTCATTTGTTTCAGAGATATCATTATCCACTAATACTTCACTTGCATTTCTAAAATTATCTATATCATAATCTAATGTTATAGATACTTTTGTTAATATTTCTACTTCTTCAGAAGTTAAAAAGCTTGTTATAATTTTGTTAGAAATTGATTGCATTTTGTTTTGATTTAATTTAATTATTATATAATCGTTATTTATCAAATTTTATTTACATTTTATAAAATTATTTGTATAAATGGTTAAATAAATTCAATAAAATTATATATTGTTCTTTTATTTTATAATTTATTATATGAAGTTTTTGATACATTATTTTGATTATAAAAATAACTAATAAACATTGTTATTAAAATTATCTTTTTTGGTAAAATATTTTTCATCCTTATTAGAAGGATTTATTATATATGCAGTATTTATATCTGTTTTTGGTATAAAATTAGCAAATCCACCTAAATTTAATGGAGTGATTTCATCCTTTATATTATATTTAAACAACCCCATATCTTTTAATTCATTTTCATTATCGATATCTAAATCAAGACCATCTGGAAATAAATCTTTTAATATATCTCCCATTTGTTTCATAGTATATTTACGTGGTGGAAACTTTTCAGATGTGCTCATTTTAAGAACTTTGAATACAAATTCAAATTGAAATGGCAACCATTGGATAAGTGATATATTTTCATTTTTTTCTTTTTCATTAATTCTACATATAATTCGGTCATCATAAATTTTAGTTATACCATTTATTGTAAAAGTATTAAAATCCATAATATATATTTAATATATAATATCAATTTTATAAAATAAAAAATTTTAAATATGTATTTTATGCTAAATAATTTTTTCTGCTTACACTTAAATATTGTTCATCTCCAATTAATATTTGAGAATCACTATTAGTTATTCTTTTTGAAAATATTGCAGGTGTTCCGTCTTTTTCTATCATACAAAAACTTGTAAATTTTTGAACTGTATCAGCTAATGGTATTACATTTAATATATTTAAAAATGGTTCTCTTTTAAAGTCACCATCTAAACCAGCTACTACTATAACTTTATTATAATTCTTTTCAATGAATAATATAAAATCTCTTAAATCATCAAAAAATTGACCTTCATCAATAAAAATAGCGTCTGCCTCTTTAAATTCCTGATTTTCGATTATAGACAACAATTTATCGGTTTTTAAAGCTGGTAATTTCAGTCCAGAATGTGTTTTTACAGAGTCGTCAGTTCTTGTATCGAAGGAATGATTAATTAATAAAACTTTCTTATCGATTGCTTTATAACAATTAGCCCTTCTAATTAATTCCGTGCTTTTATTTGCACGCATAGGACCTAATATTAAATGAACTTCAGTTTGTGCCATACAATTATACATATTCTTTTGAAAATAATAAAATTATTAAAACAAATTAATCAAATTTTATTATTTAAAGTTATTTGGTATTATACAATATATTTAACTTTTTCATTTTTAATATGCTTATAAGTCCATCTGAAGAACAAAAAACAATCCTAAAGAAAATACTCAACTCTAATCTTACTATAAATGCCGTGGCTGGTTCAGGAAAAACTACTACAAACCTACATATTGCAAATGCATATAAAACTAGTAATATACTCCTATTAACATATAATTCTAAACTTAAAATGGAAACTCGTATGAAAATCGATAAATATAAGATTGAAAATTTAGAAACACATTCGTATCATTCTTTTGGTGTTAAATATTATGACCGTATGTGTTTTACCGATTTATCTATTAAAAATATCATTAATTTGAATTTACCTAAATTAAAATCATTTAAATATGATATTATAATTATTGATGAAGCCCAAGATATGACCCCTCTTTTTTATGAATTTGCACTCAAGATTTTAGCGGATAATGATATCGATAATCCTAGATTAGTTATCTCTGGTGATTTAAATCAATCTATTTACGATTTTAATAAGGCGGATAATCGCTATCTTAAATACGCTGATAAATTATTCTTAAAAGATACTTGGGATAATGCAACACTATCCAAAAGTTTTCGTATTACAAGTGAAACCGCATCTTTTATTAATAATTGCATGTATGGTTATGAATATATAAAATCTAATAAAATTACCAATATACGACCACGTTATGTTATCTGTGATACATTTGGCGGTAAATACGGAACTTCCTCAAGTATATTATCCGAATTTAAAAATATTATATCTCTTGGGTATAAACCGGATGATATTTTCATTTTAGCTCCTAGTATTAGAACAAATAACTCACCTGTTCGTATTTTGGCTAATCAAATTTCTGAAATGAATATTCCAATTTATGTTCCAACAAGTGATTCCGAGAATATTGACGAATCTGTTATTGAAAATAAATTAGTCATATCAACTATCCATCAATCTAAAGGTAGAGAAAGACTAGTCGTATTTTTATTTGGGTTTGATAACTCCTATTTTAAGTTCTTTAAAAAGGACGCTGACCCTACTAAATGTCCAAATGAATTATATGTCGCAACTACACGTGCTTTAGAGAGATTAATTATATTCCACCATTACTCAAACGATTATTTGCCATTTTTAAATAAAGATTTATTATCAAAATATACTAATTTTAATAATGGACGCTTATTTATTAAAAATAATGAATCAGAGAGTTTTGGTAAAATAGCAGTCACTGATTTAATACGTCATCTAACTATGGATACTGTTCAGACTTGTAAATCATTTTTAAATATTCAACAAATACGTTCTCCTTCTAAGATGATTAAAATACCTATTAAATCATCACAGGTAGTTGGAAATGAAAGTGTATCAGATATTACAGGAACAGCTATACCGGCATATTATGAATATAGATTAAAGCAAAAAATGACTATTTTTAATGGTATTCCAACCCAATTTATAAAAAATAATAAATCTTCGACTAAACAAACATTAATTTCTGATTTTAGTTCAGGGGACTGTATGATAGATACAGATGATGATAAACCTATTTCTAAAAATAAAGAACCTCAAAAAACTGCGGATACATTAATTGTTGAAAAAATTAAATTAAATGAAATAAGTGAATCTGAATTATTATATTTAGCTAATAGGTGGTTATCTTATTGTTCTGGATATATATTTAAATTAAAACAAATTAAGAATTTTAATTGGTTGTCTCATGAAAATTTACTAGCTTGTTTAGACCGTATGGATACACTTGGATTATCTAAATCTACTATATTTGAAAAAAAGGTATCTGTTGAAAGAGATAAGATATTTAAAAATAAAGATGTTGCTGGTTATATGGACTGTTTTGACCCTGTTCAGAACTCTGTATTTGAATTTAAATGCACTGAACGTATTGAAGATGAACACTTATTACAAGTCGCGTTATATATGTATTTATATCGTATTAGTCATGGTAAAGTAAAAGAAACTGGTAATATTATCGATTTATTGAATAAACAATTAAATATAAATACAAATGAAACTCGGTTTTATGTTTATAATATATTAAGTGATGAATTGATTGAAATAAAAGCTGAACAAGGTGTATTAAAAGAAATGATTAGTTATTTAGTAGAAAGAAAATATGCACAATTAGTTATAGATAATGACGAACAATTTTTAAATAAAATGAATGAAATCAAAACCAAGTATATTATTAATTAATGACATTTATAAAATCAAAGTATTTTTTAAATAAATATTATTAAAAAATAAATATTTATATAAAATTAAAAATTAATTATCTTATATAAATAGTAATAATGCCTGAAGTTATTGAAATAAAAGAATACTCTGATTTTATCAATAAACATTGTTTAAATTCTAAATTAAGAGATATACATATTGAAAAAGGTAGATATAAAACACATGGTGCATTTAAAGGTTATGATTTTATACAAAACTCTTTACCTAATAAACTTGTTAAAGTTGGTTCCAAAGGAAAATTTATGTATTTTAAATTTGAAAATGATTATTATTTAGGTATAACTCTCGGTTTAACTGGTGGATGGTTCTTTAAAGAAAAAGGAAAGGATGATTTAGTTCATGGATTAAAAAATTCACATTATCCACCTGCTGAAAGAACGGATTATATTGAAAAAGCCCTTAAACATATCAATATTAATTTTATATTCGAGAATGGCACACTTTACTTTTATGACCAATTGAGTTATGGAACAGTATCAGTTTTTTCATCAACTGAATTACTCGATAAAAAACTCAAGACTATCGGTATGGATATTTTTGACCCACAAACAACATTACAATCGTTTTTAACTAAAATGAAAACTGCAACTAATCTTAAAAAGAAAATTGGTAATGTATTAATGGACCAAAAACAAATATCTGGTATTGGTAATTATCTCCGTGCTGATATTTTATATATGTCTAAAATATCACCGTTTCGATTAGTATCTGAATTATCCGATGATGAACTCAAATTAATTTATAAAAATAGTAGAGTATTAATCTGGGGATTATATAATCGTCAGGAAGGTATAAATTTAGGAATGTTAAATCAACACAGTAAATTACCGACAGATTATGACCGTGATTTCTTTGTTTATGAAAAGAAAACAGATATTAATGGATTACCTGTCATTAAAGAAGAACTATATGAAGGAAGTCAAAAAAGATTTATATTCTGGGTTCCTGAAGTTCAAAAATAAAAAAATTGATTAATAATTAGCAATTAGGTAATAAATATAAATAAAATATCATAAAAATATTTAAATAATGCATCTTTTAAATACATATTATGTTAATGAATCAGATGTTGATGATAATCATGATTTTCAATATTCAAGACGTTTATATATTGACAAATGTATAATTAATAATGGTATTCACCAATATATTAAGATACATACTGATTCAGATGATTTTATTAATCGTTATCAATTATTTGAACATACAGATGAAATTATTAAAGATATATTTTATTATAACGATGAATATAATCATCAACGTTATATTACAATTATTACTAAATTAAATTATATTGAAAACGAGGAACCTGTTGTAACAATCGCATATTTTTCAGATGAATATGGTAATCGTAATACTAATAATACAATTATATGTAATTATGGTAATTATTTATTATCAACACATTATTCTAGTATTTTTGATGTTAATTTTCAAGCATATAATATTTTAAATGATATTTATAACTCATCTGATAATGATTTTGATGAATTAGAAATAGATATAAATCAAATTATTCAATCAAATATTGATAAAATAAATAATTTACCAATAATTCAATCTGATTCCATATCTATAAACACTGATATATGTTCTATTTGTATGGATGAATCTAATAAAGATATGATTAGTATTAAAACTAATTGTAATCATGTCTTTCATAAAGAATGTTTAACTTCATGGATAACAGCTAACTTTAAAAATGATAGTTGTCCATATTGTAGAAATAAATTATAAATATTCTAAAATAAAAATATTTATTTTTTTATAAATCATTCAATGAAATTTTTAAATAATTCAGCATCATCAAAATTAGGTTTAGTCAAATAATTACTAAATACTGTTTCAAATGTCGCCATTTTATATTTATCTTCGGAAATCTTATTTATAATTTCTATATCCGGTTCTTTCTCGAAGAAATTACGATACATTGATATTATCTGTTCATGTGTCGCAGTTTTTAAATTAATCTTTACATCAAAGCGTCCATCACGATAAAATGCAGGGTCTAACACTTCTAAATGATTTGTTGTTGCAATAAATACACTATTATCTCTGGTTAATGTTCCTTGTAAAAGATTAAGAATATAATCTAATGTAATTGGTTGTTCATCATTATCTATTGCTAATTCAGCAGTTGATTGAGAAACAGGAATATTATAACCTAATTCACGTTTATGTAATATTTTTGAATTACAATCTAAATCCTCCATAACAATAATACCACCGCCATTTGTCTGATTATAAACATAATCAAAAATCATCGCTAATTCTTTCGTAGTTTTAATTGAATTTAAGGACAAATAATATATATCACGCATTAAATAGGAACTAATCGCTTCTATCGAAGAAGATTTACCTGTTCCAGGTTCGCCATATAACAAAATACCTAATTTATTACAAATATGTAATCTCTCGTATTTTTCACGGTTATATTTAAAGTTATATAATGCTGT
>JACCDO010264954.1_pt1 | contig 17655 bp, 17 predicted proteins | sample 7446101 | NCBI WGS metagenome assembly JACCDO01 (sample SAMN15323440, study PRJNA562643) | freshwater metagenome | isolation source: river surface water | place: USA:Blue River Watershed | collected 2017-08-16 | reverse complement strand
GACACGCGGCAGAGCTGCGTCGCGTCGATGCCGGTCTGCAGGCCGATTTTGTCGGCCCGGGTCTTCAGGACCATGACGATTTCCTCGAGCGACGCGTTGCCCGCGCGCTCGCCGATGCCGTTGATCGTGCATTCCACCTGGCCGGCCCCGGCCTCGACCGCCGCGAGGCTGTTGGCCACGGCGAGGCCGAGGTCGTCGTGACAATGCACGGAGATGGTCACGTCCTTCGCTCCGGGCGTATTTTTGATGATGCCAGCGATGAGCGCACCAAACTCGTCGGGCATGGTGTAGCCGACAGTATCGGGGATGTTGAGCGTGGTGGCGCCCGCCTTGATGACAGCGGCGAGGATTTCGTAGAGGAAAGCCGGATCGCTGCGACCGGCGTCTTCGGGCGAAAACTCGACATCGGCGCAGAGGCTGCGGGCGAGTGTGACGCCTTCGACGGCGCGGGCGATGACTTGCGGGCGTTCCAAGCGAAGCTTGTGCTTCATGTGGATATCGCTCGTCGCAAGGAAGGTGTGGATGCGCGGGTGTTTCGCGCCTTTGACGCCAGCCCAAGCTGCTTCGATGTCGCTACGGGTGCAGCGAGCGAGACCGCAGATGATGGGCGGCTCGGCTTGTGGGCGGCCTTCGATGGTGGTCTGGCCGATTTCGGCCGCGATGGCTTGCACGGCGGCGAGGTCATCGGGCGAGGCGGCGGGGAAACCCGCTTCGATTATGTCCACACCAAGACGGGCCAGCGTGCGCGCGACCTCAAGCTTTTCGGCTGAGGTCATCGAGGCGCCGGGAGCTTGCTCGCCGTCGCGGAGGCTGGTGTCGAAGATGCGGACGTAATCGGAAGAGGACATGATAAAAGTGAAAGTGAGAGTGAAGGTGGACGAAGTTACTTCGCGGAAGCCAATTGGGTGCGAAGTTTTTTAGTGGTGGCTATCAGGATGCCGATGATCTCATCGCACAGGGCGATACGGATCTCCGGGAGACCCGCTGGCAGCCAGTGTCTAAGTCGTAGGTAACGGCCTGCAGTTTCCTGAGCCGATCCACGAGAAATGACGAGAAACTGGCAGTATTCCTTTTTGGAGCCACGGCCGTAACCTTCTTCGATGTTCGCTGCGACTGAGTCGGCGCTGGCGTATTGCTGCGCGACGAGACGATCACAGGCGCGGTGAGATGAGAGTGCCGCCATGTCTGCCGCGACAAAATCAAAGAGCTCCAGTGCCTTGGTGTAGGCGCCGAATTTCTTGAGATTTTCGCGATTAGACATGGAGCACTCTCACTTTCACTTTCCCTCTCACTCTGTGGTTATTTGGAGACGACGACGGGGTCGAGGAACGGCATCATCGCGCGGAGTTTGGCGCCGACGACTTCGATCTTCTGGCCGCGTTCGCGGTCGCGGAACTTGTTCATGGTTTTGCGGCCGAGCTTGTTGTTCTCGTCCATGAAGCGTTTGGCGAATTTGCCGGTGGTGATGTCTTTGAGAATGCGCTTCATCTCGGCTTGCGTCTTCTTGGTGACGACGCGCGGGCCGGAGACGTAGTCGCCCCACTCGGCGGTGTCGGAGACGGAGTAGCGCATGTAGTTGAGGCCGCCGCGATACATGAGGTCGACGATGAGCTTCAACTCGTGCAAGCACTCGAAGTAGGCGATCTCGGGTTGGTAACCAGCGTCCACGAGGGTCTTGAAGCCGGCCTTCACGAGCTCGGCGCAACCGCCGCAGAGGACGGCTTGCTCGCCGAACAAATCGGTCTCGGTTTCTTCGGAGAAGGTGGTTTCGAGGACGCCGGCGCGGGTGCAGCCGATGCCACGAGCGTAGGAGAGGGCGAGCTTTTTGGCTTTCTTGCTGGCGTCTTGATGGACGGCTACGAGGCCGGGGACGCCGCCGCCTTCTTGGAAGACTTCGCGGACGCGGTGGCCAGGGCTCTTGGGCGCGACCATGCAAACATCGACATCCTTCGGCGGAACGATGCCGCCGAAGCGGATGTTGAAGCCGTGGGCGAAGAAGAGGGCTTTGCCCGTGGTGAGGAATGGGGCGATGGACTCGCGGTAGAGGCGGGCCTGCACGTGGTCGGGCACGAGGATCATGAGCACATCGGCCCAGGCGGCGACGTCGGCAACTTCACCGACGGTGAGGCCAGCTTTCTTAGCCTTGGCGACAGACTTGCTGTTCGCGGCGAGGCCGACGCGGACTTTGACGCCGCTGTCTTTCAGGTTGAGGGCATGGGCGTGGCCTTGGGAGCCGTAGCCGATGATGCCGACTTTCTTGGAGCGGATGATGGAGAGGTCCGCCTGTTTGTCGTAGTATATTTTAGCCATGATGTTGTTGGATAGAAACGGGGGTGTTTGGTTTTTGGGGAAAGGTTAGACGGACATCGAGAGGCCGGAGGCGTCGTGGTGGTCGTCTTGTTTGGTGATGCGAGCGGGGACGAGCGGCGGATTGGCCGAAACTTGTTCGTGACCGCGGGCCATGGCGACGTTGCCAGTGCGCACGAGCTCAAGGATGCCATGCGGGCGGGCGACTTCGACGAACTTGGCGATTTTGTCGGGCGCGCCGGTCAGTTCGATGACGACGGATTGGTCGTCGAGGTCGACGACGCGGGCGCGGAAGACTTCGACGAGTTGGAGGACTTGGGCGCGCGTATCCGGGCTGGTGGCGATTTTAATGAGGGCGAGCTCGCGGTTGAGGGCGGCCTTGTGGGTGAGGTCATCGACGCGGAGGACGTTGACGAGCTTGTAGAGGTTGGCTTCGACGATGCGGGCGCCGGCCTCGTTGCTGTCGACGACCACGGTCATGCGAGAGACGCCGGGCTGTTCGGTGCGGCCGACGGTGAGGGAGTCGATGTTGAAGTTGCGGCGGCGGAAGAGCGACGCGACGCGGTTGAGCACGCCGGGCACGTCTTCGACGTAGGCGATGAGGGTATGTTTGGCCATGACGGGAAGAGGTTGGAGAGGGTGAGTGGAGGTGGATTAACGACGGCGGGCCTTAGCCTTGGCTTTGGCGGTGCGGGCGGGTTTCGCTTTGGCTACTTTCGTGTTTTTGCCGGTTTTTGCAGCGGATTTGGGCGCGGCGGGCATTTGCCATTCTTCGTCGTCGCCGGATTCGAGCATGACGTCCTGCTTGGGGCGGAGGATCATCTTGTGGAGGTCGGCGCCGGCAGGAACCATGGGGAACACGGCGTCTTCTTTTTCGACGACGAAGTCCACGACCACGGTCTTTTTATCGGCGAGGGTTTTCTTCACCGTGTCGGCGACGGCAGAGCGTTGGTCGCAACGGAGGCCGCTGAGACGGTAGGCTTCGGCGAGTTTGACGAAGTCCGGGCCAGTCATCGGCGTGGCGGCGTAACGTTTCTCGTAGAAGAATTCTTGCCACTGGCGCACCATGCCAAGGAAGGCGTTGTTGATGATGGCGACGTTGACTTTGATGCCTTCTTGCTCGGCGGTGGCGAGTTCGCAGGAGGTCATTTGGAAGCCGCCGTCACCGACGACCACCCACACGTCTTTGTCCGGGCAGGCGAATTTGGCGCCGATAGCGGCGGGGAGCGCAAAGCCCATGGTGCCGAGGCCGCCGGAGGTGATGAGCGAGCGGGGCTTTTCGTGGCGGAAATACTGGGCTTCCCACATCTGGTGCTGGCCGACGTCGGTGACGACGATGGTGTCGCGCTTTTGCGTGAGGCGCCAGATGTCATTGATGACGTGGGCGGCGTAGAGGTGGCCGTTGTCGGGGAGGGATTGGATATCGCGCACGGCGGCGTCACCACGCTCGGTGTTGATGGTTTTCCACCAGTCGGCGTGCTCGGCTTTTTGCACCTTGGGCTGGATGCGACCGAGGACTTCGCGGAGATCGCCGATGAGGGCGACGTCCACCGGGACGTTTTTGTTGATCTCGGTGGGGTCGATCTCGACGTGAATCTTTTTCGCGTTGGGCGCGTAGGTTTTGAGATTGCCGGTCACGCGGTCATCAAAGCGCATGCCGAGAGCGATGAGCAGGTCGGCTTGTTGGATGGCTTGGTTGACCCACGATTCGCCGTGCATACCCATCATGCCGAGGTTGTGCGAATGGGAAGCTGGGATGGCGCCGATGCCGAGGAGGGTGACAGCGATCGGGATGCCGGCTTTTTCGGCGAGCTTGAGCACGTCGGAGGTGGCACCGGATTTGAGGATGCCTTGGCCAGCGAGAATGACCGGGCGTTGCGCACCGTTGATGAGTTCGAGGGCACGGGCGAATTCGCTCGCGAGCGGCGCGAGGTCGGGGCGGTAGCCGGGGAGCTTGGGCTCGGCGGCTTCCCAGTCGAATTCGGCGGTGAGTTGCTGCGCATCCTTAGTGATATCCACGAGCACGGGGCCGGGGCGTCCGCTCTTGGCGATGTAGAATGCTTCGCGGATGGCGCGGGCGATGTCGCCGGGTTTGGTGACGAGGTAATTGTGTTTCGTCACAGGCAAGGTGACGCCGGTCACGTCGGTCTCTTGGAACGCGTCGGTGCCGATGGCTTTGGAGCCGACTTGGCCGGTGATGCAGACGATGGGTGAGGAGTCCATCATGGCGGTGGCGATGCCGGTGACCATGTTGGTGGCGCCGGGGCCAGAGGTCGCGATGGCGACGCCGACCTTGCCGCTGGCGCGGGCATAGCCGTCAGCCATGTGCGTGGCACCTTGTTCGTGACGGACGAGGACGTGATGAATCTTGGGATACTTGGTCATCGCGTCGTAGGTCGGCAAAATGGCGCCGCCGGGGTAACCGAAGACGACATCCACGCCTTCGCGTTGGAGACATTCCCAAATAATTTCTGCGCCGGTGAGTTTCATAGTGAGGTGAAGGATTGGTTTTTGATTAAAAGTGATGGAGCGTGCTTAGGTGGTGATAGCGCCTTCGGCGGCGGAACTGACGGTGTTGGCGTATTTGGCCATGACGCCGCGCTTGTAGCGAGGGGCGGGTGCGCGCCACTCGGCGCGGCGGCGGGTGAGTTCGGCTTCAGCGACCTCGAGCGCGAGGCGGCGAGTGGCGACGTCGATCTCGATGGTATCGCCCTCGCGAACGAGCGCGATGGGGCCGCCGACAAAAGCTTCGGGCGCCACGTGGCCGATGGCGAAGCCGCGTGTCGCACCAGAGAAGCGTCCGTCGGTGAGCAAGGCGACTGTCTCGGCGAGGCCAGCGCCAGCGAGGGCGGCGGTGACGCCGAGCATTTCGCGCATGCCGGGGCCGCCGCGTGGTCCTTCGTAGCGGATGACGATGACGTCGCCGGATTTGATTTGGCCAGCGGTGACGGCGGCCATGGCGGCTTCCTCGTAATCAAACACGCGAGCTGGGCCACGGTGTTTTTGCACGGCGCTGCCTGCGACTTTGAGCACGGAGCCTTCGGGGGCGAGAGAGCCCTTGAGGATAACGAGACCGCCGGTCGCCTTGAATGGTTTAGCGGTGGGACGCACGACTTGTTGGCCGGGCGTCTCGGCGGCCTGAGCGACTTCTTCGGCGAGCGTGCGACCGGTGACGGTCGGGCAATCGCCTTTGAGCAAACCGCCTTCGAGCAAGCGGCGGAGGAGCAGAGGAATGCCGCCAGCAGCGTGCATTTCGACAGCGGTGTAGAGGCCGCCGGGCTTGAGCGTGGCGATGGTGGGAGTGCGGGCGCAGATGGCGTCGAACTCGTCAATCGTGAGCGGCACGCCAGCTTCGCGCGAGAGGGCGAGGAGGTGGAGCACGGCGTTGGTTGAGCCACCGGAAGCGGCTACGGAAGCGACGGCATTTTCGAAAGCGGCGCGGGTGAAAATCTTCGATGGGCGGAGATCGCGGCGGATGAGCTCCATCACGAGTTCGCCGCAGCGACGCGCGGCCGCGCCTTTTTCGGGAACGGTGGCGGGGATGCTGTTGGCGCCAGAGGGAGAAATGCCAATCGCCTCCATGATGGTGGCCATGGTGTTGGCCGTGAATTGGCCGCCGCAGGAGCCGGCTCCGGGACAGGCACTGTTTTCAACGGCGAGAAATTCTTGGGCGTTGATCTTGCCAGAGTTGAACGCGCCGACGGCTTCGAACACCTCTTGCACAGTGATGGGTTTGCCGTGATGGACGCCGTGATCGATGGAGCCGCCGTAGAGTGCGAGACCGGGGAGGTCGAGACGGGCGAGCGCCATCATGACGCCGGGATTGGTTTTGTCGCAACCGGAGAGGCAGACGAGGCCGTCGAGGTGATTGCCGCGTGCTACGAGTTCGATGGAGTCGGCGATGACTTCGCGCGAGATGAGTGAGCACTTCATGCCCTCGACGCCCATGGTGATACCGTCGGAGATGGAGACGGTGTTAAATTCGAGCGGGGTGCCGCCAGCGGCGCGGATACCGGCTTTGACTTCTTCGGCGAGCGTGCGGAGGTGGTAGTTGCAGGGCCCGATCTCGGTCCAGGTGTTGGCGATGCCGATGAGGGGCTTGCGCAAGTCCTCGTCAGTGAGGCCGATGGCCTTGAACATGGCGCGGCTGGGGGCGCGGTTGGCGCCTTCGGTGATGGCGCGGGAGTTTTTCCGGAGGTCAGTCATGGGTAAAGGAATCGTGCATCTTGCAGGGTGGCGGGAGGAAACACAAGGAAGTGGTTGCGGTTTCTTTTGATGTCCAAAAACGAAAAAACCGCCCCTTGGGGCGGCTTTGCGTTACTTGGAGAATTTGTTTTTCTTAAGTAAGCGAGAGCCGCCCAGCGGAGTGGGTAAGCAGAATAACGACCACGACAATAACCGAGGCGGCGAGGGTTAAGGGGAGCTGGAAGCGTCCGGGTGTCATTTGCGAAGAGAAGTGGAAGAAGTTGAAAATGTTGCGTGACGTCAACGTCGGTTTGATTTTATGACATAAGTCCAGCTCAAGGATGACCTGCTAATAATTGAGAGGGGAAAAAGAGACTGCACTAATGCGGCACCGTGTGTGGATCTGGGTTATGTGGGGCTATAGGCGGATGCTGACGCTTGCGCATTTAAGTGCTCTTCCACTTTTTATGGATACAAATCCCAAAACTACTCCACAACTTGCTGGCGCATAGATTGTTAATTCTTAGATAGGGTCGAAACAACCGATTTAATATTTATTATAAGTAATTGTATATAAATGATATATCTAAAATCAGCTCTTGCCATTGTTAAATTTCGATCTATTGGAGTTCCATCTGATAGCTGCTTGGAGCAACTTTTGGGATAAAATCCCATCCCAAGGGGCTGTTTTAAACCTAGTGAATAACTTTTTAGTTAATTCATTAATAATGCGATGCACATTGTATATGTTTGCTGGATTCGGCATTTGTGTCATAACGTGAATTCGCCCTACCATCTGCTGCATTGTTTTGTTCTCATTATCTAGCTTGGGGGGGCCATGGGGCATCCTCACACTCATCAAACCTGCAAACCAATCCTATGAAAAAAATCATCATCAGCGTCGCCGCGCTCATCGCTGGGCTCGGCCTTCGTGCGGAGGAAGCTTCCTCCTATTCCGTCACTGCGGACTTCAGCTATACCTCTGCGTATGTCTTCCGTGGCGTTCAGCAGATCAACGGCGGTGCCTTCCAGCCCTCCGTCACCATCTCCAACTCCAATGGTTTCTCCTTTGGCGTTTGGACCAGCCATGCCATCGATACTGGCTACAAGAACACCTTGAATGGCTCTACCATCAACAATGAAGTCGATGTCTTCGCCAGCTACACCTACAAGGTGAACGATAAGCTCTCCGTGGTCGGCGGCGGCACCTACTACTGGTATCCCCAGACCAAGGGTGGCCCGGTCGATGATGCGACCTACGAGCTCAACCTCGGTGCTTCCTACAGCTTGGGCTCTGTGGCCTTGAGCGGCACTTATTACCACGACTTCGTCAACAAGTCCGACACCCTTCAGGGTGGTGCTACTTACAGCATTCCGCTTCCTGATGAAAAAGGCACCTTCGATCTCTCCGGCTTCATTGGCTGGAACGACATCGACGAGTATCTCGGCGTTGCCGGAGCCACGGAGTCCTATGGCTACGCTGGCCTCGATGCCAAGGTCACCTACGCGCTCACGAGCGCTTCCAAGTTGAAGGTCGGCGCCACCTGGAGCGTCACCGACAACGCTGGTGCCCTGACCACTGACGACGATCTGTTCCTCTACTTCAGCATCTCCGCTGGCCTGTAAGTTTACACTTACAGAGTAAGTTAATTACCATCAAACCGGCCTCCATGGAGGCCGGTTTTTCTTTGGCCTGATTTCTGCCGCTCTGTGGCCGCAACTACCAAGACCGAGATGAGCACAGCCACTATGGAGTTCCGTTTGCTGGCCTTGGAGACGATTAGGAGCGTCGCGTTATATCGCGGGGGACGGACTCTACGATTTGTGGCGTCTCAAGTTCCTTGGCTCCTTTGGCTCCAAGTTCGACGAAGCGGCGAGCCCCGGGGAGAAGAGCCCCTTCAAAAGAACCGACGGCGGCGTTGTAAGCTTTGCTCGCTGTCTCGAGTCCGCGTCCTACCTTATCCAAATGGTCGGCAAAATTAGTGAGCCGATCGTAGAGCATCCGGCCTTGGCTGGCGATTTCCTCGGCCCCGCGGGTGACGGCGTCTTGCTTCCAACCGTAGGCCACAGCCTTAAGCAAAGCGATGAGTGTGGCGGGCGTCGCAAGCAAGACCTTGCGGGCGATGCCACGGTCGAGCAGGCCTGCGTCAGCTTGTAGGGCACCGGCGAGGAATTGATCGCCGGGCAAAAAGAGCACGACAAATTCCGGCGAAGGCTGAAATTGCGTCCAATAATCCTTGGCTCCCAGTGCGTCGATGTGGCTGCGAACCTTGGCGGCGTGCTCTGCTAGTTTGGCTGTGCGAACTGTGTCGTCACTGGCGTTAACCGCTTCGCGATACGCTTCATTGGGTGCCTTGGCGTCCACGACGATTTGTTGTCCGCCGGGCAAACGCACAACGACGTCCGGCCTTAGCCCGGCTTTGCCCTCTTGTTCGACGAAGTCGCAATAAGACGACATGCCCGAGAGCTCGATGACGCGTCGCAATTGCAGCTCGCCCCAAGTTCCAGCGGTGTTGGTTGCGTGCAAGGCGGTGGAGAGCTTTGCGGCCTCAGTTTGCAACTGATGCTGAGTGGTCGCGAGAGTTTTGAGCTGATTGGAAAGCTCTCCGTAAGCCGTGGCGCGGGTCTTTTCCAAGTCAGCGATTTTGGCATCCACTTTGTCGAGAGACTCACGCAACGGCTTCACAAGCGCGGCTATCGCCTGCTGACGTTTGTCCAGCGTGTCGTCTGATTGTTGGTGGAGTTTGCCAAAAGACTCGCGTGCGAGCTTCAGAAATTCGTCGGTGTTTTTGCTCAGCGCATCTGCAGCCAAAGCTTTGAATGAGTTGGTTAGCCGCTCGTGCGCTTCGGTCAGCGCGGTGATTTTTTCGGTGGCGACTGCCCGCTCTGCGGCGAGAGCGGTCTCGGCTTGGTTGCGAGCGCCGCTGGCCTCAGCCAGCTGTGCTCGGAGCGTGCCATTATCGGCTTCAAGCAAGCGTGCGCGCTCGGCGAGCGTGGCGTTGCGCTGGTGGGCGGCGAGCCAGCCTGCAGCTCCTGCAAAAATTGCGGCAACAATGACGGCAGCGATCAACATAACCGCACTAAATCCGCCTGTGCTTAAGATGTCCAGTGTCCGCACTCTTCCCTCCCCAAACTCAGGAAACGAAAAAAACTCGTTGTCACCTATTAAGTGACAATTGGCTTGGGGAGAAAATCCCGTTGTCACTTAATAGGTGACAAATGGATTTTTGAGTTTGGGGTGCAGGCGGGGTGAATTGGTGGGTGAGGGTTGGATTTCCCTCTGGATTTGCTCGAGATATTTTCGGAGCGTAACCGACGATATGCTGCGTTTTGTCTTTCGACGTCTGCTTCAGGCTTTGCCGGTGATGTTTGTCATCATCACGGCGACGTTCTTCATGGTGCGCTTTGTGCCGGGCGGGCCGTTTACCGGGGAAAAAGCTATCGCGCCGGAAATTCTGCAAAATTTGGAAGCGCACTACGGATTGAACCAGCCACTGTGGCAGCAGTATCTCCGTTACTTGGGAAATCTGATGCACGGCGACCTAGGGCCGTCTTTCAAATACGCCAACCGCACAATCAACGAAATCATCGCGGACAAACTACCTGTCTCGTTGGAGCTAGGCGGTTGGGCCTTGTTGGTAGCCGTCGGTGTAGGCGTGCCGTTGGGCGTATTAGCGGCGGTGCGACGCAACACTTGGCTGGACTATCTTTGCGGCGGCATGGGGATGGTTGGCATCTGTGTGCCGACGTTTGTGCTTGGGCCGCTGTTGGCACTGTTTTTCGGCATTCAAGTCGGCTGGCTGCCCGTATCGGGCTGGTATGGGCCAGCAGACCGGATTCTGCCGGCGGTCACATTGGGCTTCGTTTATGCGGCCTATTTGATGCGTCTCACGCGCGGTGGGATGTTGGAGGTGTTGCATCAGGACTACATTCGCACGGCGCGGGCCAAGGGTGCGTCCGAGTGGCGTGTGATTCGCCATCATGCCTTACGTGGCGGACTATTGCCGGTGGTGGCTTTTCTTGGGCCGGCGATCGCGGGCATTCTCACGGGGTCATTTGTCATTGAAACGATTTTCCAGATACCGGGTTTGGGGCGTGAATTTGTGAACAGTGCTTTCAGTCGCGACTACACGCTCGTGCTGGGCACGGTGATTCTTTATGCCGTGCTGATTGTGACGCTGAACCTAGTGGCCGACATTGTGCAGGTGTGGCTTAACCCTCGCTTGAAATTTGAATGAGCGCGCCTGCCTCAGCTCCGAAAGCTCTGACTTCATTCGCTGCCAGCGAAGAAAGTGGCCATTCGCTCTGGGCTGATGCTTGGCGGCGACTGCGAAAAAACCGGCTCGCCTTCATTAGTGGCCTTCTGCTGCCGACGCTGGCGTTGTTGTGCCTAGTGGCGCCGTTCTTTTTGCCTTACACCTATCAAGATCAGAATCTCGCGCTCGGAGCGACCGCGCCTTCGGCGGAGCACTGGTTGGGCACGGACATTCTAGGGCGCGATTTGCTGGTGCGGATGTTGCACGGCGGGCGCGTATCGTTGGGCGTGGGTTTGTGTGCCACAGTGGTAGCGTTATTCATCGGAGTGACTTATGGGGCCGTTTCGGGCTACGCGGGGGGGCGAGTGGACAACGCCATGATGCGCCTCGTGGATATTCTCTACGCGTTGCCGTTCACGATCTTTGTTATATTACTCATGGTGATTTTCGGCCGGAATATTTTTCTGCTTTTTGTGGCGATCGGTGCGGTGGAGTGGCTGACGATGGCGCGCATCGTGCGCGGGCAAGTGCTGAGTTTGAAAAAGATGGAATTCGTCGAAGCAGCCCGTTCGCTCGGACTTGGCGGACGGCGGATTATTTTTCGTCATTTGCTGCCCAACCTTCTTGGCCCGGTCATTGTTTATGCGACGCTCACGATTCCAGCGGTGATGTTGCTAGAAGCCTTTCTGAGTTTTCTTGGTCTGGGTGTGCAACCGCCCATGAGCTCTTGGGGCACCCTGATCAAGGACGGTGCTGAAAAAATGGAAGAATACTGGTGGCTGCTGCTTTTCCCCGGAACGGTCTTTTCGCTGACGCTTTTTGCTCTGAATTTTCTCGGCGACGGATTGCGCGACGCTCTCGATGTGCGCTCGGCGAAGGACTGATGCCGTTTGGTTACTTCCGTCCTTGCGCCGCAGTGTGCGTTACGCCACTGGGCGTTTGGAGTTGCTGAGCAAAAGTTGGCGGGCTGCGGCGAACGGTGCTTGAGTGAGGCTGGAGAAGGCGGATGACTTGGTGCGCGCGTTGGGTGGTGGTGGCATGGCTTTGGCAGCCAAGTCGCGCTCGCGTATCTCCACCCAAGCGGCGCGTTTCTTCAGTTCTTCCTCTTGGCGTGCTAGCTCGGTCTGCTTCTCGCGGAAGGCCATGCGCTCGTCGTTGAGCGCACGGCGCTCGGCTTCGACGAGAGCTTGTAGTCGGGCGAGTTTATGGCGCGCCTCCTCCAGCTCGTGGGAGATAGTGCTGGTCGGGGCTGGTGATGAACAGTTGTTGGAGGATGCGGTGTGGGTTTGCGCACGCAGGCGGGCTTCGTAGGAGCGGAGGTTTTGCTCTTGGGTGCGCAGAGTTTCCATGTCCTGCATGATAAGTCGGCGCATTTTTTCTAGCTCACTAATTTCATAGCGTAAATGGTCAGAGGAGTCGGTCGGAGGTGTGCTCATGGTCGGAGGAGGGATTCGGTGACTGCATGCGTAGTATAGCGGACAAAACCGCATCTGCCTATGGACGCAGGGATTGTTTACCCGGCATTTACCAAAAGCGCGGGCTTTTAACTGATGTTTCGCAATTCTGCGGGCGCATCGCCCGTTTTTGCTCAGGACTTGATCAATCTTCGGGCGAAAAACGGCACAAACTGGCCGATGCCGAGTAAGCCGAGCGCGAGTAGATCATTGCGATATACTCCGCCCATAAAAACACCGAGGAGCCCACAGCCTTCCGCTAGGGCTACGCCGAGCACAAATAACACAAAGGTGCGGCGCACTTCGTTTGAACGTGGTAGCACGAGCCAGCGGATAATAATGCTGAGAGCGAGAGGCACGAGGCCGACCAGATGAGGCAAAGGATTTTTGACGAGATCGGGAGCCGGTGTCGGGTGAATCATGCTGTTGATGGCGATAAGGCCCAGCAGCGGGGCGGCCCACACAATCCACCAAATCAGCATGCTGCGTTGCAGGGGCAGTGCATCGTCGTCACGCGGGGCAGGAGTGGGGTGAGTCATGTGCGCAGGTTCGGGGATTTTCTTGGTCAGTCAATCCGGCGTTCAGCGCGCCACCCACTCCAAGCCGATGCGTAGCCACAGCGGGATGGTGAAGAGCGCTACCGAGGTGGTGACGATGACGATTTGCACTGCCGTCATGGCTTGGCCTCCATAAATTCTCGCGATGATAATCGGGATGACTGCGCAAGGCATGGCAGCTTGCACGGCCAGCACTTGGCGCATTTCCGGCGTGAACGGCCCGTAGCGAGCGATCACCAAGAAAATGGCTGGCAGCACCGCCAACCGCACGAGACAGGCTGCAAGGCTTAAACGCGTTTCCCAGAGTTTTCCGGGATCGCCGAGATGCGGCTGAATGCTCGCGCCGGTCATGAGCAATCCGAGCGGCACAGCGGATTGGCCCAGCCAGTGAATTATTTTTGTTACAACGTCCGGCACCGCGTTGGCGCCTCCCAGCAGATTGACGGTCAAAGCCAACAGCAGGGCCAACAAAGGCATGTTTAGCAATTTGCGCCAGCCCTCGCGCGGCGAGAGCCCGCTGATTACGAGAATGCCACCGGTCCAGATGGCGGTTTCGACGCCAGCGTTGTGCAACAACAACAGGCCGCGGCTCTCCGGGCCGAATAATCCTTCCATGAGGGGCAGCGGCAGATAGCCATAGTTGGCGATGCCTGCGACGAGGGCGAATGTGCGCAGTCCTGTGCCGTTGTGCAGGCCGAGCCAGCGTCCAACCAGCCACGCTGTGCCGATGCCCAGCAGCGTGAGCGAGAAACCCGCCAATGGTGCGCCAAGGAGATTAGCAGGATCACGCAACGCGCCTGCTGAGGTCACGGATTCAAAAATCAGACAAGGCATCAACACCCGCACAATCAATTGGAACAAAGCGTCCTCGGCCTCCGAAGGTAGCCACTTTGCGCGGCTGAGCACCGCTCCAAGCGCCACCAACAAAAACACCGGCAGCACCATCGAAAAAAGCTGAACGTAGGTCATCATCGAAGCGAACACTCAGGCGGCGAGGCGGCTAGGTTTCAATCGCGCAAAACTATGTGTAGTGCTCAGCTTCGTTGGGCAGCCATCGCGTTGCCCGCGAGCCAGCCCGTCGTCCACGCCGCCTGGAAATTGAATCCGCCGGTGATGCCGTCCACGTCGAGCACTTCGCCGGCAAAATGTAGGCCGGACATGTGCCGACTTTCCATCGTGCGGAAATCCACCTCGCCTAAACGCACACCGCCGCACGTGACGAATTCTTCTTTGAATAAACTTTTGCCCGTGACGCGAAATTCGCTCCTGCGAATTTGCGCCACTAGTGCGCGGAGTGCGCCATTGCCGGTGCCCGCCCAAGTGGTGGCGGCTGCCAGACCGGCCGCCGCCACGAGTTTTTCCCAAAGACGAAGCGGCAGGCTGACCGGGCACCATGAGCCGATTTGTTTTTTGGGATGGGCCGCGCGGGCTTCAGTCAGGGCGGTTAGTAAATCGCCCTCCGAAAAATCGGGAGTCCAGTTGAGGAGAAGTGTGAATTGATAACTGCAATCATGCAGCAGCCGCGCGCCCCACGCAGAGAGGCGCAAGACCGCCGGACCGCTCAGCCCCCAGTGGGTGATGAGCACTGGCCCGCGTTCGTTCAATTTCAGATCCGGCACACTCGCTTCTGCGGATTCAACTGCGAGTCCGGACAAACCCTCCAATCGAGCGTCTTTGATTTGAAACGTGAATAGCGACGGCACAGGCGGCTCGATGGTGTGACCAAATGTAGTGGCGATAGCCAAGCCACGGCTAGACTTGTTGCCACCGGTGGCGATGAGCAGGCGATGGCAGGTGCTGGTGGAGCCGTCGGTGCAGCGCAGGGAGAAAGTCGAGTCGGGGTGGCGAGTGGCACTCTCCACGCCACGTTGCAGATGCACGCGCACTCCTGCACGGCGGGCGGCCTCGAGCAGGCAGTCGGCAATGGTTGCCGAGTCGTCTGTGGTGGGAAACATCCGGCCATCCGCTTCGGTTTTCAGTTCCACTCCGCGCTGGGCAAACCACGCCACCATGTCGCGCGGTTGCCAGCGAGTGAACGCGCCGAGTAGCTCGCGTCCGCCGCGCGGATAGCGCCGCGCAAGTTCGCGTGGCTCGAAGCAGGCGTGCGTAGCATTGCAACGTCCGCCGCCGGACACGCGCACCTTGGCCAGTGGATGGGCTGTGGCCTCAAAAATCTCCACGACCGCCTCTGGAGAAGCCTCAGCAGCGACGATGGCGGCAAAGAAGCCTGCCGCGCCGCCGCCAATGATGCCGAGGTGAGGTGAAGAACCCATGAAGCAATCTAGGAGTGTGTAGGTTCATATGTCCATCGCTTCGCGCGACCGAGGTTGCGTGCCGGAGGCAAAGTCATTTATAGATGGGACATGAAGCAATTTTTCCGCAGAGGTTTGGTTTGCGTGACGTTGTTCACTTCGTCGCTGGCTATTTCCCTTCAGGCAAAAATCATCACCCGAGCCGTGGCCTACGAGCACGAGGGTGTGCAGTTAGAAGGCTGGCTCGCCTACGACGATACCGTGACCACACCGCGCCCGGGTGTGCTGGTGGTGCACGAATGGTGGGGGCTTAACGACTATGTGCGCCACCGGGCGGAACAATTGGCCGGGCTCGGCTACGTCGCTTTCGCTTTGGATATGTATGGCCGGGGCGTGCTCACGCGGGATCCAGCGGAAGCAGGCAAGCTGGCCGGACAATTTTACGGCAAACCACTCATGGCGGCGCGGGCGCAGGCCGGATTGGAGCAATTGCTCGCGACGGGACTGGTGAATCCGGGAAAAGTGGCGGCGATAGGTTATTGCTTTGGTGGCACGACGTCGCAGGCGCTGGCTTACTCAGGTGCGCCGGTGCTCGGAATCGTGAGCTTCCACGGTAATCCGTTGCCGGCTCCAGAGGGTGCGCCCAATCGCGCCAAGATTCTCATGCTGCACGGGGCGGCCGATTTTTTCATCAAGCCGGAGGCGATTGCCCAGTTCACCGCTTCGTTGGATGCGGGCGGGTTTGACTGGCAATGGATCAATTACGCAGGGGCTTATCATGCGTTTTCGAATCCTGACGCAGACAAATTCGGCGTGAAAGGTGTGGCTTACAATGCGGCGGCTGATCGGCGATCGTGGGAGCATATGCGGTTGTTCCTGCGCGAACTATTTGGCGAATGAGTTTCGCGCTGAAGCTGTTTCCGAAGTCATGTCGACTGGCCTGATAGATACTCATACGCACTTGGATGGATTTTTTCGCCGAGGCGAATTGCCGGCAGTGCTTGCGCGTGCACGTGCTGCCAATGTGACGGGTATGATTGCCATCGGCACCGACACGGATGATTGGTCGCTCAATCGTCAGCTCGCTGCTGAGCATCCGGGGGAAATTCATTACACCGTCGGATTGCACCCCTGCAATGTCGGCGAGGACTGGGCGGAGCGCGTGGCGCAGGTGGAGGCGTTTTGGCGAGGCGGGGAAGGGCCGTGCCCGGTTGCGCTCGGCGAGATTGGATTGGATCGCTTTCACTTGCCCAAGGACGACCTTGGAGCGGCGGAGCGCATCTTTGGTTGGCAGCGAGAGGCGTTTGCTTCTGGGCTGGCCTTGGTGCGCCGCTTGGATTGTCCGGTCGTTGTGCATTCGCGCGGAGCCTTTCGCGAATGCGTGGAAATAATTGCGGCCAGCGGGGTGGAGTGGAGCCGCGTGGTGCTGCATTGCTTTTCAGAGGGACGTGAGGAGATGGCTGAGTTGCGGCGGTTGGGTGGTTGTGGGTCATTCACTGGTATCGTGACCTACAAAAACGCCGAGCCGGTGCGGGCGGCTCTGCGGGAGCAAGGGCTGGATGTGTTGATGCTGGAGACTGATGCGCCGTATCTCGCTCCGACTCCACAGCGAGGGAAACCGAACGAGCCTGCCTATTTGCACCACACTGCGGAGTATGTGGCCGGTATCTTTGGTTGGCGTTTAGACGAACTGACAGAGAAGACTACTGCCAACGCGCGGCGATTTTTTCGCCTCTGAGCCAACAGCTGCGCCCAAGTAGGAGGCAGTTTAGGCCTCGTCGAATTTTTTGGCGAAGAGAGCCTCGAGCTCATCAAGCATTTGCGGGGCGTCGGCGCCAGTGGCCACAAACTTGATGGTCGAACCCTTAGCTGCCGCGAGCATCATCAAGCCCATGATGGACTTGCCGTTCACTTGCTCGTCTTCCTTCTCCACGAAAACGTCGGCCTTAAACTTGTTTGTCACCCGCACGATCATAGCCGCCGGACGGGCATGAATGCCCATCTTGTTTTGCACAATGAGCTCTTTGCTGTGGGTGGCGTTGCCGTTTTGAGTAACGTTCTTTTCCATTGCGGAGGGTTCTCGGTAAGAAGAAAAGGGCTCAGTAAAAAGCCACAGCCCGTGGCGCTTGCAACTATAAACACCTTATATGCCCGCCATTGCCCTCATCGTGCCCTGTCGTTTGGAGTCCACGCGCTTCCCGAGGAAATTATTGCATCCAATTAAGGGTAAGCCGCTTGTGTTGTGGGTGGCTGAGCGATTGACGGCGGTGGCGCCGGATTTGCCTCTGTGGTTTGCGGTGGATCACGACTTATTGGCTAACTGCTTGGAGAGTGAGGGGTTTCGCACAATTCTGACGTCCGCCAGCCATCCGAGCGGCACGGATCGTCTGGCAGAGGCGAATCGCCGCGTGCGAGCCAGTTATGTTGTTAATGTGCAGGCCGACGAGCCCTTGGTGAGCGCGGCGCAAGTGCAGTCGTTGGTCCGTCTCATTCAGGGCGATGCTCCGATGGCGACTCTGTGCACGCCGTTCCGGCGGGCGGAAGATTTCGCTAACCCCAATCAAGTGAAAGTCGTCACCAGCCCAGCGACACGTCGCGCGTTGTATTTTTCGCGTTCGCCGATGCCATTCGCGCGGGATCAGGG
>JACCDO010022907.1_pt1 | contig 17658 bp, 22 predicted proteins | sample 7446101 | NCBI WGS metagenome assembly JACCDO01 (sample SAMN15323440, study PRJNA562643) | freshwater metagenome | isolation source: river surface water | place: USA:Blue River Watershed | collected 2017-08-16 | reverse complement strand
TTATTCCACATCGCAATGGGTGCAGTTTTAGGTATTGCGGCATTTGGTCGCACACAGGAAAAATTAGGAGGAGCCAACAATGGCGGATTACAAGCAGCCACTCCAGCACCAGCAGCATTTAGCCCTGCTCCAGCAGCACCAAGCAGTTTCACAGCACCAGCTACGCCAAGTTTCACAGCACCAAGCACCCCAAGTAGCTTTGGCGGAAGCAGCTTTGGAAGCGCACCTAAGGCAGCGCCAGCAGCACCAATGATGAGCAGCAGCGGTAAGCCAATGCCTGTTCAACCAGATCAACCTGAACTATAAAGGATATAAAAATGAAATCATTATTAGCACTAGTATTAGCCGCAGCATTTGCAATGCCTGCTATGGCTGCTGACGAAGCACCAAAAACCAAACAGGTATGTGTTGACGTTATGAAGGACGGCAAGCCTGTGGTAGATCCGAAGACCAAGAAAACTAAACAGAATTGCAAGACTGTTAAGGTTCACCAAAAACACGAAGGTACAGCAGTGCCAGAGAAGAAAAAATAATAGCTCAGTAAATCTTCATTAAATAAAAGGACTGCTTGACGCAGTCCTTTTTTCATTATATAATAGCTATATGGATTATTATTCAACACTAGGTTTACAAAGAGGTGCCAGCGACGACGACATCAAAAAGGCGTATCGCAAACTCGCGATGAAGCATCACCCCGACCGCGGTGGCGACCAAGCAAAGTTTAAAGAAATTTCTACTGCATACGAAGCGTTAAGTAATCCCGAAAAGAGAAGAATCATTGATATGGGTGGGGATCCAAATGCCCAGCCAGGAGCAGGTGGATTTAACCAAGGTCCGTTTGAGTTCCACTTTGGCACAGAGAACCTCAATGATCTGTTTGGAAACTTTGGGTTTGGGTTTGGGCAAAGACCTATGCAGAGAAACAAAAGTCTAAACATCAATGTAGAAGTTACATTGGAAGAAGTACTAACAGGCAAAGAATTAAATGCAGAAGTAGGTATGCCCGGCGGAGTTAAGAAAATTATCAATATTTCGATCCCGCCAGGTGTTGAAAGCGGCCAGCAAATCAGATACGAAGGTATGGGTGATAACAGTATTAGAAACCTACGTCCCGGTGATTTAATTGTTAGTATTTTTATAAGACCGCATACTAGATTTTTTAGAGACGGTTCATCATTGATCTGCGAACAGAACATATCTGTTTGGGACGCAATCCTAGGAACTACAATATCACTTACAACTCTAGATAACAAACAACTAGACATAACAATACCGCCTGGAACACAACCAGAAACTGTTATGAGTTGCAATGGCTACGGATTGCCAAACATCCGTTCTCGTCAACGAGGTAATTTGCTAATCAAGGTTAAGATTAACATACCAAAAAATATTTCCCCAGAACTAGTAAACACAATACAACAGATAAAAAATGGAATTTAAATTAGGGCCGCACGACAGTCTTGTTCAACAAAGCACTCCTTGGGTGTTTGGTGTTGACGGAGACGCAGAAGAATTAGAAAAAGCAATGATCGACTTTATGTTGACCAATAGAGGCATAGGACTTGCTGCCAATCAGGTTGGATTAACTAAAAGGGTCTTTGTAATGGGCAGTAACAGCCTTGAAGGGTTTCCAGCACCATTTGCATTGTTCAATCCTAGAATTATCGAAGCCAGTGAAGAAACTGTACTCGACGAGGAAGGATGCCTAAGTTATCCCGGTCTGTATCTAAAACTAAAACGACCAAGTTGGGTCATTGCTGAATATCAAGACAGCAAAGGAAATTTCAACGAAATTAAAGTGGACGGCTATCTTAGCAAATGTTTTCAACACGAACTTGATCACTTAGACGGTGTTTGTTTTGTTGACAGAGTATCTCAGATGAAGTTACAATTAGCTATGAAGAAACTAAGGAAAGTAAAATAATGATTGAACCAAGTCAAAATCTACAGTCTATTTTTGAATTTGCCGTAGAGACCGCAAAGAAACACAATCACGAATATATTACTATTGAACACATTGTTTATGGTATTATGTGTGACGAAGAATCTTTCGAAATAATTAAAAACTTTGGTGCGGATGCTGATTTTATCAAAACAAATCTAGATCATTTCTTAAAAAATAATCTTGCTGATATTATCAATCCTAACTCAAATGTTAAGCCCAGAAAAACAAATAGTGTAGAGCGTGTGCTAAACAGATGCTTTACACAGGTGTTGTTTAGCGGACGGCAACGTATGGAAGTTGCTGATGTCATTATCAGCGTACTCAGCGAAAAGAATAGTTTTGGCTATTACTTTTTAACCAAGGGCGGTGTTTCTAAAGAAAAATTTGTAAAATATTTCCAAGAAAACGTTATTATCGAAGAAGAAGAACACGAAGAAGAACATAGAGTGGTTAATACAAATCAATTAGACAAAATTCTCAATCAATTCTGTACCAACCTTAGCGTTAAAGCCAAACAACGTGTAATCGATCCAGTGATTGGACGTGACGAAGAAATTGAAAAGATTCAATTGGTATTGGCTCGACGTAACAAAGCCAACGTGTTAATGGTTGGTGAGCCAGGCGTAGGTAAGACTGCTATTGCAGAAGGCCTTGCACGTAAAATCCACGAAGGCAAAGTTCCTAAGTTTATTCAAGACCATCAAGTTTATACATTAGATATTAGTGCTCTACTAGCAGGATCTAAGTATCGCGGCGATTTTGAAGAGCGTCTCAAGGCTGTGCTTACAGCACTTGAAAAGAAAGGCAAGATTATTCTGTTCATTGACGAAGCTCATATGATGCAGGGTGCAGGTGCTGCAAATCAAAGCAGCAACGATATGGCTAATATGCTTAAGCCTATTCTTACCAAAGGTGTAATTAAACTCATTGCATCAACTACCTGGGAAGAATATCGCAAACACTTTGAAAAGGATCGTGCTTTGATGCGCCGATTCCAACGTGTTACTATCGACGAACCTACACCAGAACTAACTATTAAAATTATCAAAGGTGTTCGTAAGTACTACGAGAAACATCACAATGTAAAAATTACAGATGCTGCTATTGAGCAGGCAGTTAAATTATCTGTCAAATATATGTCAGATAAAAAATTGCCAGACAAGGCCATTGACATTATTGACTGCGCTTCAGCACGTTATAAGATCAAAGATGACGAAGCAATGGAAGGCGTAGAACAAATTGTTGACTTAGAACAGATCACTTATGAACTTTCTAAGATGATTAATATGCCTTTAGAAACTGTAGCACAGAAAGAAAGCAAAAATCTTTCCGGTCTAGAAGATGGATTAAAAGCCGCAGTCTACGGACAAGAAACCGCAGTTAGCACATTACTAGATAAAATCTTTGTAAGTCAAGCTGGTATGAAATCTCCAAACAAGCCTATCGGTAGTTTCCTATTCCTAGGCCCAACAGGTACTGGTAAGACTGAAACTGCCAAAGTATTAGCGGAACGTATGGGTATGGAGTTAATCCGTTTTGATATGGGCGAATACCAAGAGAAGCACAGTGTTGCTAGACTTATTGGTGCTCCTCCGGGCTACGTTGGCTACGAAGATAACGCAGGTCAATTGATTACTAAACTACAGGAACATCCTAACAGCATCTTGTTGTTAGATGAAATTGAAAAAGCACATCCTGACGTTACCAATATCTTGTTGGCGTTTATGGATAACGGTTTTGTAACTGGTTCAAATGGCAAACAAGCAGATGGTCGCAACACTATCCTTATTATGACATCAAACCTGGGTGCTGCTGACAACGAACGCAATACCATTGGCTTTGGCGAACTAGGTCGAGACGGTGAAGATGACAAGGCAGTTAAGAAATTCTTTGCTCCTGAATTCCGCAATCGTTTAGATGCTGTAGTTAAGTTTGGTAGTTTGACTACCGAAGTTGTATGTCAAATTGTTAAGAAGTTTGTAGGCGAACTTAACAGCCAACTTAAAGACAAAGGTATTGAAATTGTTCTAAATGCTGAGTCTGTAAAATGGTTAGCTGAAAAAGGCTACGATAAAAAAATGGGTGCAAGACCGCTTGCTCGTTTACTAGATAATAAAGTAAAATCACCATTAAGCCGCAGAGTATTATTCGGTGACTTGGTAAACGGTGGTCGTGTTAATGTAACTATCGAAAACAATGATCTAGCATTTGCAGTTTCAGAAATGCCGAAGCCATTGACTAAAGAAGAAAAGAAAGCATTAAAAGCTAAAAAGCAACAGACAGATGAAATCATCGAAGACTAAAATAACCAACAAAAAGTTTTACAACAAGTGGACTTACAAAGTCTCTCTGTTGGTAAAAGGTGTTGGAGTTTTTAGAAACGTTGCGTTAACTGACATCGGCGAACACTGTAATAGAATTAAAATCAATTCTAGAGGGTATTCGTCTGATGTTAAAGTTTTAAGCAATCAAGAGATGCTGACAGATCTAGCAAACTGTCTGTTGACCTTTGATAATGCTGTATGGTCTAAACGAATTGAAAGAGATTCCATAGATCTATACACCAACGATTCTAATTTTTATCAAACGCTATCTGACAAGTTTGAAGAAGTGCTAATTCACAGATTTGAACCTCAAGAAGGATCAAACTTGCTTGAACAGAGTCAACAGGTAATTGTAGGTAAAAAATTACCGCACGATCGTTACAGATATCGAGTTTATCTATTACCGCACAAAATGTCAGGCGATAGAGAAGGCAAACGCCGATATCTCGATTGGGTTAAAAACCAAGGGGATAAAATTAGACTGTCTAAAGCTGTCGACGAATGGTTTATCCGTACTGATTGGAACTGGGATCGTAGATATGTGCTAGTTGAGGACGACCAAACACTGCTGATGCTAAAATTAAGAAATGCTGAAGTAGTTGGCCGCATTTATAATTTCGTTGTTTCCGATAAATAAGAGATGTCCACAGAAAGCAAAGAACTACTGTCTAACGTCTCCGACGTAACTACTGGAACTGCCTACGGTTCTAAAAACAAAGGCGCAGGTTACCATACATTCAACGATGGGTTACATACCGTAGTCTACGAATTTGATAATTTTGTAGGCTCTGTTAAAATCCAAGCTACTCTAGCAATGTACCCTGGGGACAGCGACTGGTTTGATGTACCTAATACTTTAGTTACAGTAGAAGACAGTACTCCGTTAATCTCCAACGAAACCGTTAATTTCACCGGTAAATTCCTTTGGCTACGTGCTGCTTACACGCTGGACCAAGGCACCATTTCTAAAATCCGTTATAATTACTAAGATCTAGTATTCGATAAATATAGTATCATCTTATGAGAGATACTATGAGAGACCTACTATCTAAATTAGACGCACTAGTCAACGAAACAGCACTTAGGGACAAAGAAGACCTAGAGGCTAAACGCAAGGCCCTGCAAGATCTTCAAGCCGATCCTAACTCCGACGATCCAGAAATCAAATCTGCAATTATGCAACGCAAGGCCGATCTTGAAAAAGAAGCCAAAGCCAAAGGTTTTGCAGAATCATTTGAAATAGGTGATGCATTTGGCATTAGCTTTTCTGAAGATCACGAAATTGCTACTGAGATTGTTGGGTTCTTAGAAGACGGAATCGTTATCGAACTAGATGACACAGCTCTTAATATGTTAACTAATGAAGGATTAACATTCTTAGAAGGTGAAGTTGTTAACGAAGATAAACAAAAAGGGCTAGATGGCAAGGCTTGCTGGAAAGGCTACAAGCGTATGGGCACCAAGATGAAGGGTGGCAAGCGTGTAGATAACTGCGTTAAGATGGAAGATCACGGTCCAGAGAATCCAGATGCTCCTGTAAACTACGGTGAGTACGATCGCGAAGGTGATATGGCCAAAGATGATCTGCGCACAATCAATAGTGCCGCTGAAGAACTATATTCGATACTTGATGCCAACGAAAATCTACCTGAGTGGGTACAGGCAAAGATTACCAAAGCTGTAGACTACATTGACACAGCTCGTGATTATATGAAAGCAAACAAGTATGCTGAAGATGTAGAAACAACAGAAGCAAAATATCACGGCAAAGAAGTTCCGCTAGGTAAAAAACTACCAGGCGATGTAAAGAAATCAAAAGTATATGTACGCAAGCCCAACGGCAAGATTGTCAAGGTAAACTTTGGCGATAAGAAAATGCGTATTAAAAAATCAAATCCGGCTCGTAGAAAATCTTTCCGTGCTAGACATAATTGTAAAAACCCAGGTCCACGTTGGAAAGCGAGATACTGGAGTTGCAGGAGCTGGTAATGTTATTAAGAGAAATGTTTTCGCCAATGGGCGGCCCTAAACAAGACCAAGACGATATCGACTGGAAAGACGACTTAAAGTTTTACATCGATAACAACAACGACCTATTAAATAAATTTATGATGCCTGCAATTCAAAAGCATCAAAAATACAAAGGTCATCCTAGTGCTTACAAAATTTACATTAAGCCATTGCAACAATGTGCAGAAGATTACTGCCGCAGATTTGATGTAGAAGAACAAGGCAAAGTATTTGATCCAGAGACTATAATTGAACTAGCAAAGTCAATGGCTGAACAACAAGAGAATTTTATTTCAAAAGGCGACTATGCTGCTTCGTAATTTGTTTGAATCTGAAACAAAGCATATTACATTTGTCTTCGGACGAATGAATCCTCCTACGATTGGTCATAAACAATTATTAGATACTGCTAAATCAGTCGGTGGCGATTATAAAATTTTTCTAAGTCAATCACAAGATAGAAAGAAGAATCCGTTAGATTATCCAACAAAGATTAAATTTGTCAAGGCAATGTTTCCTGAACACGCTCAACATATCATTGAGGATGCTGGCTTAAACACTGTTGGTAAAGTTGCCAGTAGATTATATGATCTAGGATACCGATCGGCTACCATTGTAGCAGGTAGTGATAGACTAGACGATATGTATAAGCTTCTTAAAGATTACAACGGAGTAGAAGGCAAAGCACACGGCTACTATAAGTTTGATGTATTAGATGCTAAGTCTAGCGGTGATAGAGAAGACGGTGCCGAAGGAGTTGCAGGTATCAGCGCCAGCGGTGCTAGAGCTGCGGCAGCTAACAATAACTTTAAAGAATTTCAAGAAGCCACAGGTGCTGGTCAATATGCAAAGAAATTGTTTGATGCAGTTCGTAAAGGAATGGGCATTAATGAAAGTATTGAGGAAGTATCTTTAGTTAATAAATTAAAATGGCCCGAAGTTGTTAACAAAGTTAACAGTGCAATGAAAGCTACTGGTTGGAAAGGTGGTCGCAAAGGCGACGATGCCTATATTTTTAGTACCAAAGGTCAAGAAACTGACGACCAATATTATTTTGTTATCATAGAAAATACCGGTAAGGGCTATTTTACCTACGCACTAGGTACTGTAGAAGATGGCGATCCGTATATCGACGATAGTTATAAAGGTAGACTACCTAATACCGAAGCCAGTGTAAGCGAACTAATAAACATGATTAGAGACGGCTTTGGGTTAGGCGAGGCTCGCAGGGCTAATACTTCAAGTGCTAGAGCAGAGTTTGGTAAGCGTCCTCGTGCAGAGTTAAGCGATAAAGAAAAAGAAAAAGAAAAAGCAGACAGCGATGCAGCCTGGGAAAGATTAATGGCCTATGCCGCACAGCAGAAAAAAGATCAGGATGTGGAAGAAGGCAACTTAAAAGAATTTACACCTAGCGGCAATTCTTCTTCAAGCTATTACGCTGTTACATCAAACTTTGTCAAAGAGTTTGTTCAGCAAAAACAAGAAGAGCTACAGGATCTAATAGATGCTGGATGGACCAAAAAAGATTTGGCACAAGCCGGTACACTGAAAGGCCAAGCAGCAGACATAGAACACTTTGAACAAGTCCGTGACGGTTTCTTAAAAGGCCTAAAGCCAGGATTTGACGCATACCTTCAAGGTGACACACAGTTAAAAGATCAACTAGGTGCATACTGGCTGGAAAATGATTTACCACTGAATCAAGACTGGGAAAAAATTTACGGTGAACCCTGGGGCGATGATGGTGAGTTTGAAGATATAGCAGAAGCACCTATTGAGATGGATCCTAGTGAGCCGATGAATCCTATGATTCACAGCCACAATAAGGCAAACCCTGGTAAATTAAAATATCGTATGCTACGTGCTGCTAGTCAATTAAAAGATCTTGCGGCTCGTGCCGAAAACGCTAGCCCAGGCGAATGGCAGATAATGGCTCGTCAGTTTGAAGAACTAAAAATGAATATGGAGCAGATTCGCCACGCTCTAGAAGAATTAGGCAAACTAAGAAAGAAAGGCGGAGTTCGCAGTCGTGGCATTGACCCTATGTTAGATGATATCAATGAAGGCTATGGACGCTATTACTGCTCAACTGATAAAAAATGGAAAACTCGTAAAGGGCCTAAGCAGTCAAGGAAAAGTAAATGAGAGCTAAAGAATTTATTCCAGCAAGCAAACCAAGAAACTTTGTAGCAAAGAATCAAAAGACTGCTGGCGCTGGCGCACACAAAGATAAAAAGAAAGCCCTTAAACAAGGCAACGTTAAACATAAGAAACAAGAAGTAGATGTTGACGAAGGCTGGAAGGACAAACTAGCAGCGGCTGGTCTAGCTGGTGCAATGGCGTTGGGCGCAGGCAGTGCAGGTGCTAGAGTTTTACCAGGAGCTGATCCATCTATTAACAGATTTACCGGGAAGCCTATAGCTACTCAGCAAGCGGACGACACCGCTGAAGCGAGACCAGGTGCTGCGTTTGGTACTGCATACCTACAAAAAGTAGCTGCCGGCGAACATCCTCGTCCTATGATTAGTCCCGAAGATGCTAAGAAAGAATTAGAAATAAGACGTGCTAAAGGTATCGAGTAATGGACGAAATTGCTGATATTAAACGTCTTGCAGGCATTACCGAGTTTAAAGGTTTTGAACCTTACGGCGGTAGTAATATCAGCGTTACAGGTATGACTAATCAAGCGTTGGAAAAGAAACACAACATTAAACCTGGTACTCCTGAATGGTTTAAACTTTGGTTTAGTAAGCCTTACCTAACTGGAGAAAAGAAAATATGAATCCAAATGATTATCCAGTATACCCAGAGGACGATGGTTATGACCGTTTTAGAAACCCTTACAGTCCTGTTTAAAAGTTTTACACTAGGATTATTTTTATGCTGTGCTGTAGCATATGCTGAAAATTCTAATCAAGATTGGTGCGACCCTAGATTTTGCTGTCCGCCAAAGGTAACCGATGAGAGCTAACGAATTTGTAACTGAAAGAAAGCGTAAACGCAAGAAGCCTCGTTGGGCAGCTTACGGACCAGGCCCCTACGGTATGTATGGTGCTGCTGTAGGTTATAGCGGCGATGGCGGAACTGGTGGTGCCACTGCCGGTGAAAGTATTGAACAAGAAGGTTGGAAAGACTGGGTAGCAGGTGCTGCTATGGGTGCTGCTGCTCTAGGTGCTTCCGGAGATGCAGAAGCTGCTAAAAAGAAATCTACAGAAAAACCAGCAGTTGTTCAACAGGTTAAAAAACAAGACATTAAAAAACCAGATGCTTTAAAACAAATTAGTAAGAAAGAAATATCAAACTCAGTCACTGGCAATCCGCACGAAGTTGTTCTAAAAAAGGCTGCAGAAAAAGCAGGAATTAAAGGTCAAGAGTTAATAGCATTTTTATCGCAGTGTGCTCACGAAACTTTAGATTTTAAACATATGAAAGAGATAGGCGGATCATTAGATTTTAAAAAATACGATCCTAGATATGCTCCTAGAAAAGCCAAGGTGCTTGGAAATACAAAACCCGGTGATGGTGCAAAATATAAAGGGCGAGGTTATATACACCTAACAGGCAAGTACAATTATGCCGCTGCTTCCCAAGCAATCTACGGTGACGATCGTCTTGTTAGAGATCCAACCCTAGTAGAGAAGCCGGAAGTTGCTGCTAAAACTTCTGTTTGGTTCTGGCAGAACAGAGTACAAGATAAAGTCAAAAATTTCACAGATGTTAAAGATGTTACTAAAGGCATCAACCCGGGGCTAAAGCACCTAGACAAAAGACAGGATAAATTTAATACTTTCCAGGTAGCAATGAAATGAGAATCACCGAAATAGTTGTTGAAAACTTTGCAGACGGAAAGAAGCCAGGTCGTAAAGGACTTGCTAAACGCAGTGGTGTAAACTGCAAGGCCAGCGTTAGCAGCCTACGTAAAACAGCTAAAAACAGCTCAGGCGAAAAAGCACGGATGGCTCATTGGTGTGCTAATATGAAGAGCGGGCGGAATAAATAATAGTATGAAAATACGTGAAATTTTTGAGGACGCAACCGCAGGTGCTACATCTGCTGGTAATGTCAGCGTAGGTGCTGTATACCCAAACAAACCTGCAAAAACTCCAAAAAAGAAGAACGGAACTGCTAAAAACGCATTGGATCTAAAAGGATCTAATCTGATAACCGGCGGCTCTATAGTAAAAAGATAAATATAATACGTTCCAAAACAAGGAAGATGAACATGGATTTTAAATCACTTATCAGCAAATTAGACAGTATGGAAGCTCCCCCAAAGGTTGCTCCTGTCCCAGAACTACCGAAAGCTGTACAGCTTAACGAAGATGCACAGCTACGTGTATTAAGTGGTAGAACAACCTATGTAGCAGAAGCCAAGAAAAAGGCCGATGAAGATGTCAAAGAAGAAATGAAAGTCGGCGACAAGAAAAACATTGCTACAGGTACCGTTGAAAAAACTAAAACAGGTATCGTCCACAAGAGCAACAAGGCCTATGGCGGCAGCGAAGAAAAAGCTGACGACGGTGATGACGAGCCAAAGTCTAAAAAGAAGAAAACTAAAGAGTCTATTGATGCTGAAGCATTCAAGGGCAAGTTTACTAAAATGGTAGAGGCTAAGAAAGAAGAGAAGCCAAAGGCCAAGAAAGAGAAAAAAGTAGACGAAGCTGCTAAACCTGACTTTTTAGATATGGATAAAGACGGCAACAAGAAAGAGCCAATGAAAAAAGCAGTTGCTGACAAGAAGAAAAAGACTGTTAAAGAAAGCATTGAACCAAAATTATCTTTTAAAGAGATGGTTAAACTTGTTCAAGAAAGCGGTGGACAACAACAAATCGATCCAGTTGACAAAGCATTGTTTAATTGGGCTCAAAGAGTTGCTGCCAGCAAGTTCAACGAGTCAGCTAAAGCAGAAATCTTTGCAGGTTTGATCTACGAACGCAATGGCGGCGTATTTGAAATGTACGATGTTCTAGCAGAAGATCAAAAGTAATTTACCGTTTGGTAAACAAAAGCCGGCAATTAGTTGACCGGCTTTTTTGTTGGCTATATAATATAACTTATTACTTGGAGTTATAGCAAATGGCTAAAATGTACGGTCCTGAAGAAAAGGCAAAATTAGAACGACTGATTAACGAAGGTGGTAATGTACTTCGTGAAATTGAAGATCTGCAAGAGGGTCTTAAAGAAACTGTTAAGGCAGTAGCAGAAGAACTGCAAGTTAAACCATCTATTATTAATAAAGCAATTAAGATCGCACACAAAGACAATTGGAAATCTCACGAAGAAGAGTGGGATGAGATTGAAATGATCCTAGGTGTTACCAAGAAGTTACCTGAATGACGTGGTTTAATAAAACCGTTGCTTGGGTTAAACAAGATTACAATGAATGGCCGTTACGCTGCGTTCTAGAAATCTTTGCTTGGTTTATGAGCATTGGCTGTACCATTTGGATGGGGGCTACTTTACCTAATCCCCCATTTGTATATCTATATCCATTATTCATTATTCAGTGTACAATATTCGGATGGGCGGCCTGGACTAGGAAATCAACTGGTATGGTAGCTAACTATCTCTTAATTGTCACTATAGACATAGTTGCCTTGATACGTTTAATAAGTATGTAAGAGTAAGGTTTGATCAGCCACAAATGATCGTTTTGGTATTTGCAGGCCATAAGTTGCATAGGAGAAAAATTTGAGTTACGTTGACGCTTTCTATGATCGCGATCAGGATACGATCCGTGTTGTCGAACGAGACGACAAGGGTCAGAGACATTTTAAAGAATATCCTGCTCGTCATATCTTTTACTTTCAAGACCCTAAGGGCAAATTTCAATCAATCAAGGGCGAGCCCCTTACCCGAGTTACTAGCAAGAATGTCAAAGAACATCGCAAAGAACTTGCTATTCATTCAAACAAAAAACTCTACGAAAGCGATATTAATCCAATTTATCGTTGTCTAGAGGACAACTATCTAAACGTAGACGCTCCAAAATTAAACGTTGCGTTCTGGGATATTGAGGTGGACTTTGATCCAGAACGTGGCTACGCATCGCCCGACGATGCGTTTATGCCAATTACTGCGATTGCTGTTCACCTACAATGGTTAGATACCTTAGTATGTCTTGCTATTCCTCCAAAGACACTAAACATTGTCGAAGCTAAGAAAGCTGTAGAAAGTTTTCCTAATACAATGTTGTTTGAAACTGAAGCTGAGATGCTAGATACTTTTTTGCATCTAATTGAAGATGCCGATGTACTAAGCGGTTGGAACAGTGAAGGTTTCGATATGCCTTATACTGTTAATAGAATTATCAAAGTTTTAGGTAAAGAGGACACACGCAGACTGTGCCTGTGGAATCAGTATCCTAAGAAACGTGAATTTGAAAAGTATGGTAGACAGGCTGTTACTTATGACCTTATTGGTCGAGTACACCTAGATAGTTTAGAGTTGTATCGTAAATATACCTATGAAGAACGCCATACATATCGACTAGACGCTATCGGCGAAATGGAGATCGGTGAGACTAAGACAGTCTACGAAGGTACACTTGATCAACTGTACAACAATGACTTTAAAAAGTTTATTGAATATAACAGACAAGATACTGCTCTACTCGACAAACTAGATAAGAAATTAAAGTTCTTAGATCTTGCCAACACCATTGCACACGAAAACACAGTTCTATTGCAGACTACAATGGGTGCTGTTGCGGTTACTGAACAGGCTATTATCAACGAAGCACATCGTAGAGGTATGATTGTTCCTAACCGTCTTAAGATGGACGATCGAGGCGACACATCAGCAGCAGGTGCATATGTTGCCTATCCTAAGAAGGGCATTCACGAGTGGATTGGCTCTCTAGATATTAACTCACTGTATCCGTCAGCGATTCGTGCGTTGAATATGGGTCCAGAAACTATTGTTGGTCAGTTACGCCAAGACGGAACTAAAGATTATATTGCTGCTGAAATGGCAAAGGGTAAATCTTTTGCAGCAGCCTGGGAAGGAATGTTTGGCTCTGTTGAGTATACTTCTGTGATGAATCGAGAAGTTGGAAGAGATATTGTCATTGACTGGGAAGGCGGTGGCAGCGATACTCTATCAGCAGCCCAGGTCTATGATTTGATCTTTGAAAGCAACCAGCCTTGGATGATTTCAGCTAACGGTACTATCTTTACCTATGAAGTTGAAGGTATTATTCCTGGACTACTCAAACGTTGGTATGCAGAACGTAAAGAGATGCAGGCCAAACTTAAAGAATGTATCAAAGCAGGTAACAAAGTAGAAGAAGAATACTGGGACAAGCGTCAGTTGGTTAAGAAGATTAACTTGAACAGCTTGTATGGCGCTATTCTTAATGCTGGTTGCCGATTCTTTGATAACCGCATTGGACAATCAACTACACTTACCGGCAGACAAATTGCTAAACATATGGCTGGTAAAGTAAACGAAATTATCACCGGTGAATTTAACCACGTAGGTAAGTCAATTATCTACGGTGACACAGACTCTTGTTATTTCTCTGCGTATACTACGCTGAAGAAAGACATTGAGAAAGGACTGTTACCTTGGAACAAGGAATCAGTTATTGAACTTTACGATACTATAGGAGTTGAAGTAAATGCCACCTTCCCAAAATTTATGCAAGACGCCTTCCACTGTCCAAAAACCAGAGGAGAAGTCATCAAAGCAGGTCGCGAGATTGTTGCTTCCAAAGGATTATTCATCACAAAGAAGCGTTACGCAGTCTTGTACTACGATAAAGAAGGAAAAAGAACAGACACAGATGGCCGTCCTGGTAAGATCAAGGCGATGGGATTAGACCTCAAACGCTCAGATACTCCAGTAGTCATTCAACAGTTCTTAGAGCAGGTGCTTGAAAAAGTTCTAAACGGTCTTCCTAGAGAAGAAGTGTTAGAATATATCACTGATTTCCGAACTGAGTTTAAAACTAGACCTGGTTGGGAGAAAGGTTCGCCTAAGAGAGCCAATAACATCACTGATTACCGCGAAAAAGAAAAGAAAGCAGGTAAGGCCAATATGCCCGGACACGTTCGTGCAAGTCTTAACTGGAATACTTTGAAGCGTATGATGGATGACAAATACTCTATGAGTATTGTAGACGGCGCCAAAGTTATTGTTTGTAAACTCAAAGACAATCCTATGGCCTATACATCGGTAGCATATCCTGTAGACGAGTTGCGTTTACCGCAATGGTTCAAAGACTTGCCGTTTGATGATGCGGAGATGGAAACCACAGTCATCGACGAAAAGCTAGAAAACCTAATTGGTGTTTTGGAATGAGACATCAGTTCGACTCGCAGTGATAACACATTCAACAAACTGTTTGATTTTGAGTAAAATTTATTTGCTTTTTATCAACGATCTAAATATAATCTTAATATACATGGAGAACTTTCAATGAAAGACATTTTACAAGACATCGTGTCACATACACAAAACCTAGGCTTCCTTACCACAGTTAAAGTAACAGGCACAGAAGAAAAGACCACAATCAATTCAATGGCAGACGACCGTTCTGTTATTATGGAAGCAGAAACCGCTAATCCATATCCAGATATGATTGGCGTATTTGGTATGCCACAACTTAACAAGTTGAAATACTTGCTAGACGGTAACGAATATAAAGATGATGCCAAGATCAATATCACTACCGCAGAACGCAATGGTGAGCCAGTTCCTGTCGGCATTCACTTTGAAAACAAAGACGGTGACTTTAAAAACGATTATCGTTTTATGAATACAGAAATCATCAACGAAAAGATGAAGACTGTTAAGTTCCGTGGTGTTAAGTGGGATGTAGAGATTGAGCCGACAGTTAGTGCTGTTCAGCGTTTCAACTTCCAAGCAGGTGCAAACAACGAGCATCCAACATTCTTAGCAAAGACCGATGGCGGCAACTTAAAGTTTATCTTTGGTGATGCTTCAACACACGGTGGTGAGTTTATTTTTGCACAAAACGTTGCAGGTAAGTTAGATCGCGGTTGGACTTGGCCAGTAATGCCAATCCTGAGCATTCTTAAGATTGCTGATGTCAACAACACAAAGATGAGCTTGTCAAATGAAGGTGCTATTCAGATTACACTCGATAGCGGTCTTGCTACTTACAAATACATTATTCCAGCACAGGCGGCCTAATGATTAGTAACGTCTTTCCTACAGGACGTTATGTCCAAGTATCGGGCGGCACAGCCAGTACCTATGTGAACGGGTATTCCGGAGCACAAGGTATTGGTAATATGCGATATAACACTTCCAGCCAACGTATGGAAGTATTTGACGGCAGCAGCTGGGTCCAACTTAATATGGGCTCAGTATCTGTAGGATTGAACGGCGAAGCAGAATCCTTACTTGATTGGGCTAGAGAAAAACGCAATGAAGAATTGATGTGGCAATCGTTGGCAAAAGAAAATAAGGCTGTTAAAATAGCATTAGACAATTTAGAACAGGCAAGACAGCAGTTAGACATTACTGCTAAATTAGCGAGAGATTATGAAACGACAAGTTAACTTAACACCATTACAAAAGGACTACGCAGTATATCTGCCTGCAATTAGTTCTTTTTATAGCACTTATGTTGCTAAACAAAGATTAGAAGAGTTTGTCCCTAAAGATCGAATTCCTGCGGACTTTGATCGAGGCATCGAAGGTATGAACTTCTTAAACGAAGAAGAAGGTTACTTCACTTATAGATACGGTTTGTATTCAGCAGGTCACGCACAACTAGATCTAGATAAAAGTATTGAACAAGAGTCTATGATTCAACAGCGTGATCGTAGTAAGACTATGATCCTAGGCGACTCAGGCGGATACCAGATCGGTAAAGGTGTTCTTAAATTTGACTGGCTTAACTTTGAAGGCAAAGAAGCAAATGCTACACGTCAAAAGATCTTAGAGTGGCTAGAAGTAACTGCCGATTGGTCAATGATGCTAGACGTTCCAACTTGGGCCTGTGACCATATTCATAGTCCAAAGACTGGATTAAAGACATTCGAAGACTGTCTAGAAAAAACACGATTCAATAACGATTACTTCCTTAACAATCGCTTAGGTCAAACAAAATGGCTTAACGTCTTACAAGGCAGTGACTGGGATACTGCCGAGAAGTGGTACAACGGTGTAAAAGAATTTAGCGATCCTAAAGGCAAGTATGCCGGTAAGGAAGCAGAAGGTTGGGCCTTTGGTGGGGCTAATATGTGCAAAATGCCTATTACACTTAAGCGTCTAATGACTATGCGTGAAGAAGGTATGCTCGAAGGCAAGAACTGGATTCACTTCTTAGGTACAGCACAGCTGGACTGGAGTTGTTATCTAACACTGATTCAACGTCAGATTCGTAAGCATATCAATCCAGAACTTACCATCAGCTTTGACTGTGCAAGTCCGTTTATTGCTACCGCTCACGGTCTTGTCTACACTAATGCACAACATACTAACAAGCGTTGGTCAGTTATTATGGACAAAGCGCCCGATAACAAGGCGTTATCCGGTCGTCACGAAATTCCGTTTCCGTTTGAAAGCGAACTTGGTAGTCGATTAACAATGGCCGACATTGCGTATTATGACCTAGGCGAACGCAAGTCTGATGCCGAATTAGGTGTTGACTCTAAAGGTAAACAAATTAAATTCGATCATTTAAATCCTGATCACTATCACGTTGCTCCTAAATTAAACAAGCTAGGTAAGATTCCTAACAAAACATCGTGGGATAGTTTTGCCTACGCACTAATGATGGGACATAATGTAGAATGTCACATTAAGGCCGTTCAACGTGCTCAACAGTTAATGGATATCGAGTGTGCTAGATTTAAACCAGACTGGAGAATGAAAGGCATCGAAGGCAAAAAAGAAATTGAATACAGCGATTGGGTTCCTAACAAGATCTTGTATTTTGCTACGTTTGTCGAAGAGCTATTCAATACTAAGACTAAAGCAGAAGCATTTGAAATGATTAATTCTGCAAAACAATTCTTAAAGAGTCTTGAAGGTGCTCGACTACAAGGTGGTCCAGCTGATAACGAGTTTAACAGCCTGTTTACCTATGAAGGCCAAAAACAACTACAAGTCGACAAAGATGGACAGCCAATTTTTGATCAGCAGGACGACGACGACCTGCGTTCATTGGAAGAAAAACTTGGACAGGAGTAAGTATGTACGAGAACAGAATCAAACATTTGGAAGAAGCACATCGTGCTTTGGACAAACAAATCGACAATTTGGAAAAGAACGGTCTTTTTGAAGACCTAAAACTTGAAGAATTGAAGAAACAAAGGTTGCATTTGAAAGACGAAATTGTTATACTTAAACATAAGCAACTAGAACACGAAAATAAAAAATGATTCTGCATCGTAAGGACGT